>Ga0187827_10000983_pt1 | contig 43285 bp, 44 predicted proteins | sample ETNtaG_39_FD_167969 | JGI IMG/M metagenome (GOLD analysis project Ga0187827, IMG submission 167969) | Marine microbial and viral communities from oxygen minimum zone, Eastern Pacific Ocean - ETNP2014_SV_150_PacBio MetaG (Illumina Assembly) | ecosystem: Environmental > Aquatic > Marine > Hypoxic...
AGGTGGTTTCCTTGGAATTACGTTAAGCTATTGTATTTATTATGTTTTCGTATTTATAAACCACATCGAATAGAACACTATCGGATACCTCTGAATTCAGCCCTCAATGTGGTTTCTGACCAAACCTGAAATTCCCCCAAGGGCGTACCATAGGGATAGCCAGGCACCCCACTGGCCCTAGCCTGGGGGTCATACGGGCATGGTATGCACAATACTCAAAGATAGACCGCATTGTGGCAGCTCCGCTTTATACGTACTCAAAAAACCTGTTCGGTAGCGCCTAGGCGACTGCTAATTATGGGGTTCCGCCATGATTACTAGAAGGATGGTCCTTCTTTTGATTATGTACTATTTAGGTAACATCGTCCCTTAGTTTTGCGTTGGGGGCTGATCCAGATAATGCCAATTAGGTGTTATTATGGTGAGCATGCGGAAGAGCCGATTAAGCCCGACCAAGCAGAACCGTTTGATGGAGCATTTCGTGGCAGGCGCGACGACGCTTGTCGGTGTTAATTCGAAAACCGCTGTGTACTATTTCCACCGTTTGCTTCTCCTACGCCCATCCCATATTCTGGGCGCCATTCACATTGGTAGGTGATGGCGGCGGTAAAAAAATATCGGGGTAGAAACTTGTGATGATATGTCGGCTAACCTTGCCCAGCATCTTAATTGTAGCCTCAATTTCGGCGTCTTGGGCCCAAGCCGAACCTGTCGCTTTGATTGAAGACATCAGCGCGCAACGAGAAAATTTCCAGATTATGGATTTTCTCGACGTTGGAACGAAAATCAAACTCAAAGCCGATGAAACACTGAAACTTGGCTACCTAAATTCCTGCATTCAAGAAATAATCCTTGGAGGCACTATAACTGTAGGTGAGGAGAAGAGCTTCGTCGCCGGAGGTCAGATAACGCGCAAGTTGTTGATCTGTGAGGGCAATACTAAAGTTTCCGCAACTAGGAATAAAAAAGGAGATGCCGGTGCGGTCGTCTTCCGCAACAAAAAAAATGCAAAAACGATTCAAGCGGAGCACGAAGTATATGGCCTCAGTCCGTTAGTATATCTCACGGTGAAGGCTAAAGAAATCTATCTCACCAGGATTGACGGCAAGGGAAAAAGCTACAAGGTTGCCGTCAAAAATAACATCGTTGACCTCGCCCAAAAGGGCATAAAACTGCGTCGCAATTTGGGCTATCGGCTTAAGGCAGGCGAACGTACAACGACATTTAAGGTGTCGGCTAAAGCGAGAGGTAAGGTAGCTGTTCTCTCCCGTTTGCTGCGTTTTTAGAAACCTAAAGTGACGGCAAACCAGTAGTTATGATGACAAGCCGAATTCGGGATACAATAGTAACCGTAGTAACCGTCTTGATTGTAACGACGCTGGTTTCCCTGCCTCCAGTCGATCATTTTCATGGTCTCGATATCGATGTACTTCATTGGCTACGAGCCAAATTTGCAACTACAGACATCAAACCAGTTAACTCACCTACCGTGGTCGTCGCAATCGACGAAATTACTCATGCCTCACCCCCTTTTAAGGGCATTCCAAAGGTCATGTGGACGCCACAGATCGCCGAAGTGCAGGCGGCAGTTCTAAAGGGGGGCGCAAAGGTATTTGGCTGGGACATCATTCTGCCGACCTCTGCCAGCACCTACCTAAAAGACCGACGATTTGACCAGGCATTATTGAAAGGGTTTATCAGTGAACGGCGCAATGGCCGCATCGTGCTCGGTCAAGCGCAATTAAATACGCAAATTATTTCGCCACACCGCGCCTTTGCCATGACGGCGGGTGGAGAAGCAAATATTCGTAACCTTGACATTAGCTTAGATGACGATGGTGTCTCCCGTAGTTTGCCGCTGTTTCTAGAGATGACTACAAAATCCGGCGAGAAAGTTGAGGTTCCCGGCATGGCCATGGAGCTGGCAGCCCGTGCGGCCGCAGAGAAGCCCCAACTTACGTCAAAAGGAGTCCAGTTCATGGGCCGTGTCGTACCTGGCGGGCGGGCGCGCGAGTTAGCCCTGAATTTTGACTCCCGTATCGGCGCAATACCCACTTACTCTTTCGTCGATCTCTACAACTGTGCCAGGGCGGGGAAAAGTGACTATTTTAAGCGCGCATTTGCGAACAAAGTTGTGTTGTTCGGCCTAGTTTTAGATATTGAAGATCGCAAACTCAGCTCTAATCGTTTAATCAATCAACCAGACTTTGAGGGGGCGCCACTGCCGTGCATCGATCCACCATCAAGGGTGAAAAAAGCCATTAACCGCAGCACGGTGCCAGGGGTTTATTTACACGCCACGGCGGTCAACAACCTACTTGATGCAGCGGCCCTTAAACTTCCTAACCAACTGAGCCGCATCGCAACGTCTCTTCTGCTGGCGATTTTAGGCACCTTACTGATGCTGATGCTGGCACCAGTGAACGCCGCAATCAGTCTCATCCTTTTCGGCGGTCTATGGACATCTATAGCAATCTGGGTATTTCGTGATGCGACAGTATTGCCATTGATAGAACCGCTGGCTGCGATGATCTTGTCTTCGGTAGTATTAATAAGCTATCGTTTCATAATTGTTGACAAGGACAAACGCTACCTGCGGCAAGAATTTTCCTCCTATGTTTCACCAAATTTAGTTGAAGCAATTGTCAGCAATCCGGATCGATCTGCTGTAGCGGCCCGCCACCAAGAATGCTCGTTTATTTTCACTGATCTAGCAGATTTTACTTCAATGGTGGAGCGCGTTGGTCCGGAAGTTTTGCATACCTTCATGAATGAATACATTGACGGCATGGTGGGTATCGTTTTCAAACATAACGGCACCTTAGATAAGGTAGTTGGTGATGCTTTGTGCATCTTTTTTTCCGCACCAATTGCTCAGGCAGATCATGCTCAGCGTGCGGTCGATTGTGCACTCGAACTCGATGCTTGGTCGAGAGATTATGTTGCCAGCATGAATGAAAAAGGTATCGTGATCGGAAAAACCCGTATCGGAGTCAATTCTGGCGAGGTGGTTGTCGGAAATTTTGGCGGCAGTACGATGTTTGACTATACTGCTTATGGCGATGCTGTGAACACTGCGGCTCGACTGGAAAGCATCAACAAGCAGCTTGGCACGAACATTTGCGTAAGTAGTCAAACGATTGAAAAATGCAAAGTCTTTGTCGGGCGACCCGTAGGAAGGCTTGTCCTAAAGGGAAAATCTGAAAAGACGGAAGCCTATCAACCCCTTAGCGAAACGGAATTACAAAGCCCTGCAATTGAGGCATACCTCGAAGCATACGGACTTATGGCGTCAGCCGATCTGAGTGCGGAAGCGGCATTTGCTAAGGCAGCAGCTGATTTCCCAACTGATCCGCTGATTAAATTTCACTACCAGCGCCTAAGAAATGGGGAAACTGGAGATATAATTGTGTTGTCCGAAAAATAGGCTGCAAACGATAGAATCTTAAAAACTCCCTAATCTATCCTATGGGCGCCGACGGCAGACAATGTGTGATGCAAAACACGGGTCCGTTGGCCGGTGAAGCTGGCTGCTGCAACCGGCAGTGGCCAATCCCGCAACTGACCCATATAGATCAGGCCACCAAACACATCCCGATAGTCCTCAAACCGGTCATGCACTAACATTCAAACTGGACCAATCAATGGGGACTGACCAAGCCCTTGCCTAGGGGTTATACGGGTTGGGTGTGGGGAGGCCTTGGGAAATCCACGAGGTACTCTTAGGCTCTTGTTTGTAATTCCCGAATGTCTCCCTTGAGATTGCCCAATCCTCTTAAGGATGATTTAATCACCCTATGATACGCGCTTTTCTTGGCATTTTCCTCTTTGTGGCCATTCTGGGCCTGGGCTGCATGGGTGTGGTTGTGCCTGGCAAGGCTGATGAGCTCAAGCATCCAATCGAACTCGGCGCAAACTGTAAAATCCTGCGGTGACTCCCTTTCAAGGTTCCCCAACTATGCGTTTTTGTAATGAAAGACTGCTGCGAGCCTGCCGACCGGCTACGAAATTAGAGGCAATAGGCGATGAAAAAGATATTTTCTATTTTGCTGGCCGTTGCCGTACTGAGCTTAAGCCTCTTAATGTTTCCAGCATTTGGCGGAGTAATTGAGTGTGATAATTTTGAGATCAACGAAGAAGAATTAGTGAATCGGTTGCTGAAATTAGGCAAGAATCTAGAAGGGCCTTCACCATTCCGGATTATCGACGAACAGGCAATAAAATTGGAAGACTTTATTGCCGCTAAAAGCGATGACAGTGATCCTGGCTATGACCCAGCAGAGACAGGTAAATGCGCTAGGGATTTAGCAAAAGAAGCAAAAAAACGTTGGGCTAATTATCAGAAAACCTCACCCACAGGATCTGCCAAGAAAGCTCCTAAAACATTTGCAAGTGACTATCAGAAGGGTCATGCGCTGCCGCCATGTCCGGAAGATCAGGATGAGCGCTATCACAATTGTTATGGCACCGATGTAGGGGACGACGGAACGAAGTACGTCGGCGAATTCAAGAACGACTTATGGCACGGCTATGGCGTTGAATATGCTGCTGACGGTACGGTAGAGAGTCAAGGTTACTGGGAAAACGATGAGCTAGTCCGTTCCACGAAACAGGTTGTTAAGAAGCAGGTTGCTACAGCTAGCCAGCAGGCAGAAATTGTCTTCTGGGAGACAATCAAAAATTCTACCAGATCCGAGCACTTCTTAGCCTACTTAACGGAATTTCCAAACGGCGTTTTTATTGCTCTGGCCAAGTTAAAACTCAAGAACCTCAAACCGACACAGGGCAAAAAAAAGGCTGAGGCAGAGCAGAAACAGCAAGCTAAACTGGTTGGCAAGAAAGCCGAAGCTGAACGGCAACGGATAGCTGAAGAGAAAGCCCGCAATCTTGCAAAGGCTAAAGCCAAGGCCGAGAAGAAGCGACTGGCTAAACTGGCACGAAAGAATGACGAAGAGGCAGAACGCAAGTTAGCTGAAGCCAGGGGATCTGAACAAAAGCGCCTGGCGGAACAGAACAAGCCGGCAGGTGCTATACCCTCCATTGAATTCGGCGACTACCATGCACTGGTGATCGGCAACAACAATTATACCCACCTGCCAAAACTCAAAAATGCCGTGGGGGATGCAAAGGATGTATCGTCTGTACTGACGCGGATGTACGACTTTCAGGTGAGCACTCTCCTGAATGCGACCCGATCTGATATTTTCAGTGCATTGGTTAAGCTCCGGGCAGAACTTACATGGGGAAGCAACCTTCTTATTTATTATGCCGGGCATGGCATAGTTGATGAATATACGGGTGTTGGATTTTGGCAACCAGTTGATGCGGCAGAAGAAGATCCATCGAACTGGATTTCCAATTCGGACGTAACCAATATGCTCAACGCAATAGGGGCCAAGCATGTCATGATAATTGCGGATTCCTGTTACTCTGGAACTTTGGTGCGTTCGACTGGAAAGGGATTACGCACAGCCAAAGATCGTGATGTCTGGTTAAAACGGATGTCCCAAAAGCGCTCTCGCACGGCTCTGGTATCTGGTGGCATAGAGCCTGTGATGGATGGCGGTGGTGGAAAGAACTCTGTATTTGCCAAAGCTTTGCTGGATGTGCTGAAGGAAAATCAGAGCGTCATCGATGGCACTGCGGTCTTCGAAGCTCTAAAGAGGCGGGTTGTGCTTGGTTCGGATCAAACTCCTGAATATTCCGATATTCGAAAAGCAGAGCATGACGGAGGGGATTTTTTGCTTGTTCGGAGGGGTGCAATTACGGAGCAGCCGAGCATTACTGAAGGTGCAGATGCGCTAGAAGGAGCAAAAAAACAATGCTCTCAACTTGGATTTACTGAGGGCACGGTAGAACACGGCAAATGTGTCATGAAGTTGTATAAGTGATGACCTGCAAGGCCCGTCGTCGTTGGAGCCGTGATCAGAAGGCTTCCGTGCAGGGTAAGCTAGATAGCGTGCTGGCTACCCTGCGGTAGGTTCTAATTCTGTCACAATACGGTCACAGCAAGGGGTCTGAATGTGCTATAATTCGGGTTCAACCCAAATCGTGATGGGAGCCGGGATTTAAGGGATAGGTCGCAGAAAACTGCAAGATTTCAATAGCGGGTATGATTACGAAGTCGTAGCTCAGTTGGTAGAGCACCTGACTTTTAAACAGGTTGTCACAGGTTCGATCCCTGTCGCGCGTACCAAATAAAACAAAAGCTTAGCTGGTTTATACGCTGAACCTTTGTTCCTTCTAGGAAGCATATAAGGAGCGCAATAGTGAGCGACCGCACCTTTTAGGCTTAGCTAATGACCCCGTCGTTATGCAGCGGACAGTTGAACTCTTTGCTCTTGCCCAAACAATCCTTTTTTAGTTCCTGCCCTCTCAAAATGCGTCTCTAAGAGGCCAACTCGAAACTAATTGAGTGATTTCAGCATGTTGTGGTTCTCTCCGTTGCGTCAAAGCAATGGAGAGCACAGCATGCGGCCTTCAACTATCTGCCACCAACTTCCAGGACTACGGCCATTGCGGAGTCGCCCGCCGCACAACCTTGAAAAAGGCCGCGCCCGCCACCTTTCACGGCCAACTCCTCGATCAATTCAACAATCGTCCGCAAACCTGTGGGGCCTTGTGGATGACCCCATATCAAGGAACAGCCATAGTTGTTCATCGCTTCGAGGGCAAAACCTGTTTCGCGGCTGAAGACGATATCATTGACGGCAAACGGATTATGCGATTTCACCGTATCAATAGCGGCCATATTCAGTCCAGCATCGTCCAAGGCCCGCTGCGCCGCTTCCACGGGAGCTTGGGGCATATAGCCCTTTTCGGTGCGTGATTGGCCAAAGCCTAGCAAACGAACACGGATCGAGGTATCGGAGGCGTACTGTTGGGCACTGTCCTCAGTTGTCACTAGCAGGCCCACCGTGCCGTCGGCGGGATGTGTTTGGCCGCCGAAGGTAATGCTACCGCCTGCCTTGACCGGCCTCAGTTTAGCCAGTCCCTCCGCGTTGGCCGCGGCCACGCCTTCATCGCCGGACAGGATGGCTATGGTTTTACGGAGGCGGTTGTCGGGAACCTCAAAGGGTAAGGTCATGAAGCGTTTTTGAAACGCGTGATCGTTGGCCAGTGCGTCCTGATATTGATCATGGCGGCGCAGCACCACGTCATGCTGCTCCTCTGTGCTGATTTGATATTTGGCGGCGACATTTTCCGCCGTGTCGATCATCGCGTTCCTGGCGTGGGGGTCATGGTTGAAGTTATCCATCACGACATCTTCATGGTCGCCCGTGCCGCCAGGTCCGGATGGGGCGGGATAATAGACATGCGGTCCGTTGGAGGTTCGGTCAGCGGTCAGGATCAGGGTGGTATCGGACAGACCCGCGCTGACTTCGTGCGTGGCGGCGGCCAGGGTTCGGGCGCCCGTGGCGCAGGCCTGATTGATGGTGGGGCCGGCGACGTCTTCGGCGCCCATCATGCCGGTAACCCAGGGCAGGCCATAGAACGACTGCTGCTGGGGCACCGTCATGCCGAGGATGCCGTGGTTGATTTCGGCCAAGGAAATCTCGCGCTGCGCCAGTTCACTCTTCGCGGCATGGGCAGCGATTTTCAGGCTATGAAGATGAGACAGGCTGCCTTGCCAGCGGGCAAAGGGGGTGGACCAATAGGCACCATAGGGGATCTCCGCACCACGGAACATGAGGCTCTTCCAATACTAATTATTCAGGGGCCTGGCCGCCCGCGTTTGACAGCCAGGGAACATGCGGCCAACCTAGCGCAGAATTCTGGATTTGGGCAGCGGCGAATGGAAGCAACCGGTTTGCCACAGCCGGTAAAAAGAAAATTTTTGCTTTGGAGGAGTATGGTGATGAGTGAGGCGCGGGTGGATACGGTAAGGCTGCAAACTGTGGTGAAGGGGTTTTGGGAATCCGCGGCCCTGATGAGCGGTGTCGAGTTGGGATTATTCACGGCAATTTCTGAAGGCCGGAATACGGTTGAGGCAGCCGCCGCCGCGATGGCTATAGAGGTGGAAAACGCCGAGCGTCTGATGACCGCCCTGACCGCCATGACGATATTGCAGCGGGATGGCGATAGCTTCGCCAACGCACCTGATGTGGAGCGCTTTCTGGTCGCGGGCAAATCCAGTTATGCCGGTCCCTGGATGCTGTTTGGCAAACCGAAGTGGGACGATTGGGGTAAATTAACCGAGCGCCTGCGCTTGCCCAAGGAAAGCCAACGGGTGCTGGGCATGTACGAAGACAGTTTCACTGTTGAAAAGGCCCGCGCCTATCATGAGGCGACCTACTCCATCGGCATGGGGGCCGCGCGCTGGTTCCACAAACAGGTCGATCTGACGGGGCGTAAGCGGATCATGGACCTAGGTGGCGGTTCGGGCTGTTATTGCATCAACGCGGCCATAAAATTCCCTGAAATTACCGGCGTGGTACTCGATCTGCCCTCGGTCGGGGTGGTGACCCGCGAATTCATCGCCGAGAACGGTTTCACGGACCGGATCACGGCGGAGGCCTGTGACTTTACCGCCGATGCCCTGCCTGAAGATGCGGATGTGGCGATCATGGCCTCCAATCTGCCGCAATATAGCCGTGAAATTATCGCCGGTGTGGTACAGCGGGTTTACGATGCCTTGCTGCCGGGCGGCGAATTTCATCTGATTGGCGAAATTCTTGATGATGACCGCTGCGGCCCCATCGCGCCCGCCCTGTGGGGCCTATCCGAGGCTGTCAGCAATTCCACCGGTCTGGCCCATTCCGAGGCTGACGTGATCGGGTATCTGTGCGATGCGGGTTTCGCGAATGTAACCGCGACAGAATTTATCCCCGGCACCTTGACGCGGATTACTGGGTTCAAAGCTTGATGGTTTTCGGACGGACGCCTGTTGGTGCCAAAAAATGTGCCTCTTTTTTAGGCGGCATAAGCGGCATAAGTAGAAAGAAATATTTAATATATGAGTAATTAACCATTTTGAAATAGCTCCAGTTGATAGTTGTCATCGTAGCGAGCATGGAGTTTCGGACGGTGAGCTGCTGTTTCGGTGATTTCAAATGTCCTGGAGAAATAATGTCTGAAACCTTGCGTCAAAGCGTTGATGATTTTCTGGCCAAGGTACACGCCGGATAATTTCAATCCATTTTTCTGTTCTAGGGCCTTTCATCCTGTTTGGGTGAAGGGCTCTTTCCTTGTTTCCGCCGATGTCGGGGTGAGGGTATTATTGCTGCCTGTAGTTTAGATGGAGGCGGGTGATGGCGGACGAAGCGATTTTGGCAAAAGGCAGCGTGGCCTTGGTAACCGGTGCCAGCGCGGGTATTGGACGGGCCGTGGCGACGGGGTTGAGCGCGCGGGGTGCGCGGGTCATTTGCGCCGCTCGGCGGCTGGACAGATTGGAAGACCTGGTTGCCGGGTTGCCCAGCCCCGCCCTGGCATTTGAGCTGGATATCGCCGATGGCGAAGCCGTCGATGGTCTGCTGCAACGCTTGCCCGAGGATTGGCGTCAGATCGATATTCTGGTCAACAATGCGGGCCATGATCTGGGCGGACGGCAGCCTTTTCATCAACGCGATGCCGCAGATGTCGCGGCCGTGATCGAGACCAACGTCACCGGCATGATACGCACCACACTGGCGATCGTGCCTGGTATGCGGGAGCGGGGCAGGGGCCATATTGTCACCATCGGCTCAGTCAATGGTGTGGAGTGGACCGCCAACCATAGTGTCTATGTGGGCTCCAAATTCGCCGTGCATGGCTTCACCAATAGCCTGCGCCAGGAATTACAAGGCACCGGCGTGCGTTTGACGGAGGTGATGCCGGGCTTGGTACGAACCGAGTTTGCCTCCGCCCGCTGGTTGGGCGACGAAAAACGGGCCCAGGAATTCTACGACCGCTTTGATGCGGCATTAGCGCCCGAGGATATCTCCGACGCCGTGCACTATGCCCTTGACGCGCCGGCGCATGTCAACATCTGTGACCTGGTTTTGCGCCCAGCTTGAGCCTTGAGGCGGGTCTGGAAACTGATTGCTTAGCCCAGGATTCCAGCGAACTGCGCCGGATCGACATTGCCCCCCGACAGGACGATGACCGTGTTACCTTTGCTCAAATCCAGCTTGCCTGCAAGGGCGGCGGCGAGGGCGGTGGCACCGCCTGGTTCGACCGCCAGTTTCAACTGGCCAAATGCTGTTGCCATGGCGACGGCGACGTCTTCATCGCTGACCACTAGGCCGCTACTGCAGAGCCATTGATTAACCTGAAATGTAATCTGGCCCGGCTCTGGCGCCAGCAGAGCATCGCAGAAACTGTTGACGCCCGCTGGGTTGCTCTGGCGGGATTGGCTGGCCAGGGAGCGGGCGGTGTCATCAAAACCCATGGGCTCGACGGTATGGATCTCTGCCTCGGGACAGTGATGCTTAACCGCCGTGGCCACGCCTGCTGTCAGACCACCGCCGCCGCAGGGCACCAAGACGCGGTCGGGCACCAGGCCACATTCCGCCAGCTGTTCGACTATTTCTAGGCCCAGAGTTCCCTGGCCGGCCATGATGAGGCGGTCATCGTATGGACGGACTATGGCGAGGCCGTGTTCCTCCGACAATTGGGCGGCGATGGCTTCGCGTGTCTGCGCGCCCCAGCGGTCATAGGTGACGATCTCGGCCCCCCATGCAGCGGTGCCTTGCTTCTTTACCACTGGCGCATCTTCAGGCATGACGATCAGGGCGGGGGCATCGCAATAATGGGCTGCGGCAGCCACGCCTTGACCATGGTTACCGGAGGAATAGGCGATCACCCCGGCGCGTCGGGTGGCTGTATCCAGGCGGCTGATATGGTTGTAGGCGCCACGAAACTTGAACGAGCCGGTGATCTGCAGTGGTTCCGGCTTAAAGAATAGACGCCCGCCCACGCCCTCGTTCAATGTCCTGTTCTCCAATAGCGGGGTGCGTACGGCGATGCCATGCAGAACCTGGGCTGCCGCTGCTACGTCGTCATAACTTACTGGCAAATCAATGTTTGGCTTGTCCATAGGTCTCCAGAAAATCATCTATGGCCGCGATGCAGGCCGGTTCGGTCAGTTGCGGTACATGGCCGCGATTGGGCAGGCTGACTTGGATCAGGTCTGGCTTCTCCTCCGCCATGCGGGCAAAGGTGGCGGCGCTAAGAATGTCGGATAGCGCGCCGCGAATGGCCAGTGTGGGGATATGCGCCAGAGATTTGAAGTAGGGCCAGAAATCAACCGGGCTGTCACCTTGATCCGTCACCATGTCGGCAACGGCTGGATCATAGTTTTGCACCAACATGCCGTCCTCGCGCTGGCGGAAGGTACGCAAGGCTTCATCCCGCCATTGTTCCTCGTCCCAATCGGGATAGGCCGCGCTGAACAATTGCCGCTGATGTTCGGCGGCTTGCTCCAGATCCATCGCCGCCGGCGTCTTGCCCGCATAGCCGGAGATGCGAGCGACGCCGGTTGGATCGATCTCGGGCCCGATGTCGTTCAGGATCACGCCCGCCAGGGCCGTCGGCCGCGCCGCGCCCAGGGCCATGGTTAGGATGCCGCCCAACGAAGTGCCGATGACGATGACCCGATGACACGCGGTGACGTTCAGTAAATGGCCAATATCGGAAAGATATGTCGCCGGGTTGTAGTTGCCGGGATTTGGATCATGGGCGGACTGCCCCCGTCCGCGCAGGTCCAGGGCCAGTACCCGCCGCCTTGGGCATAGGTGCAAGGCCAGTTCATGGAAATCAGGCGCGCTACGGGTCAGGCCAGCCAGACACAGGACCGGTGTCGTTCCGGTCCGGCTGTTGCCATAGTCGCGGTAGGATAGCTCCAGATCGTCCTGGGCCCGGAAGCGCCGTTGCTGAAAGTCCATCCTCAGTTCCTCAAGCCGACGATTGCGGGCAAGGGCTTCAGATTATCCAGCATGATATCCGGGTTGCCGGGCAGTCGCTCCCTGGCTTGTGAAAAGCGGTTTATCCAGACCACACGAAAGCCGAAGTTCGAGGCCGCATGGGCATCCCAGGCATTTGAGGATTGGAAGCTGATGGTCGATGCCTTGACGCCAAGTTGATCCACGGCCAATTGATAGACCGCCGGCGCAGTCTTGTAGACCTTGATTTGGTCAACTGAGATCACCGTATCCAGGGCATCGCTAATGCTGGCATTGTCGACTGCCGCTTGCAACGTCTTGGGTGAACCGTTGGAAAGTATGGCCGTCTTCATGCCACCGTCACGCAACTGGCGTAGCACATCGCCAACTTCTGGATAGGCATCCAGTTGCAGATACAGTTCCATCAGACGTTCCCGCAGCGCGGGGTCCTTGATCTCCAAGGCTTCCATGGCGAAGTCCAGGGCTTCCCCCGTGACCTGCCAGAAATCCGCGTAATTCTCCATCAAGCTGCGCAGCCAGGTGTATTGCAGTTGCCGGCCCCGCCACAGTTCTGCCAGGGATAGCCATTTGTCACCCAGATCGGCGGTGCAATGCTGTGCGGCGGCATTAACATCGAACAGGGTGCCATAGGCATCAAAGACGCAGGCGCCGATATTCTCCAGCCTGTTCGTATTCATGATCAATCCCCAAAAATTAATTCTAATCTGCCATTGCTACGGCACCATCACTTTCCAATTGTCTGATCCGCGCACCGTCATAGCCAAGCTCCATCAGGATTTCCCGGCTCTGGGCGCCGATGGGTTGTGGTGCGAGACGCACGCCCGGACGTTCACCGTCGTAGCTGGCGGCGTGCGCCACCAGGGTAACCGTCTCGCCACTTGCCAGCTTGCTCTTCACCAGATTGCCGTTGTGGCGGATCTGAGGATCGGACACCACTGCGTCATAGCCCATGACCGGTGCATGCCAGATGGCGTGCGCCTCGAACTTATCACACCATGCCTCGGTGCTGTCGCCTTCGATGACGTCTTGGATCAATCCGGTGGCCTCCTCGCGCTGCTCCCAGCCATCCGCCTCGGTCATGGCGGCCAATTCCGGACACTCAAGCACCGTGCCAAGCAGTTCCAGGGTACAGATCGAGATGGCGATGTGGCCATTCGTTGTGCGGTAGAAGCCATAGGGCGCCTGATAGAGCCAGCCGGCGATATGTTCAGGCGAGCGTATGCCGCGTTCACGAGGGCCGTTCAGATGGGCGACGATGGATTCCTGCTGCAGATCAAGTGCGGCTGACATCAAGTCAACCTCCACCCGCGCACCCTTGCCCGTACGGCCCTGGCGTACCAGGGCAGCGAGGATGGCGGAGGCAAATACGACGCCGCCGTGATGGTCCGTGGCCGAGACGCCGACGGGTGTCGGCGGTGCTGATTTGCTGCCCGTGATCATCGCCAGGCCCGAACGTGCTTGGATAAGCAGATCCTGACCAGGGCGCGAGACGTAAGGACCGCTGGAACCCCAACCGGAGGCAGACGCGAAAATCAGCCGGGGGTTGGCGGCGCGGGCCGTCTCCCAGCCAAGGCCGAGGCGGCCCATGATGTCGGGGCGAAAATTCTCCATCACCACGTCGGCATCCTTCATTAGCGCCAGGGCGATATCGCGGCCGGCATCCAATTTTAGGTCAAGGGCGATGCTGCGTTTGTTGCGGTTGGCTACCAGGAAGGCGACGCTTTCCCCGCCTACGAAAGTATTGCCGCCGCCCCATTGGCGCTGAAAAGCACCGCCGATCGGCTCGATCATGACGACATCGGCGCCCAGGTCGCCAAGATTTTGCGCGGCCAGCGGACCAAGCATGAAGTGATTGAAGCTGACGATCTTGACGCCGTCCAGCATGCCCATATTACGTCTCCTCGGAATTTGCGTTACGCGGTACCAGCGCGGACCTGAATATAATATGCGGTATTTACCATCGTTTTCATTCGGTTCACGATTTTGGACAATAGATTCAATTGAGCGGCGATCAATCACTTATATGGAGCGGATAGAGCAATGGTAACGTTCACCCGCAGAAATTTTGAGCCGTTCAGATGTATTTGATGAAGGTGATGCCGCCGCGTTGGTCTACTTCCTACGCAGCGGTTTGGTCCGAATCTGTGTTGCGGCGCAAAACGGAAAATCCAAGACCCTGGTGGACGTGAAGGTTGGCGAGGTATTTGGCGAAGTCGCTTTGTTGGAGAACCGCCCGCACTGGGCCTTCGCCATTGCTTTGGAGAAGTCGGTGGTATTGGAGATCCTGCGCGGGGAATTCATGCGCCATCTGGATGCGGCAGGCGGTTGCGGTGCAAATCCTGGAGCAAAGCCAGCTTCGCCCCCTTGGGATTTAAACGCCAACGGTAGACCTGCAGATTTTCAAGCACCCGCTGTACATAGTTTCGCGTCTCGGAAATGGGAATGGCCTCGATCCAGTCAATAGGATCGACATTGTCCTTGCGTGGATCGCCGTTTTTCCGCCGCCAGCGGTCCACCCGGTTTGGGCCGGCGTTATAGGCCGCCAATGCCATGATGTAAGAGCCGTGATAGGCCTTGACCAGTTGGCTAAGATAGTCGGTACCTAGGCGCATGTTGTAGCGGCCATCGAACAAGCGGTCCTGGCGATAACGCAGGCGCAGCTTCTTGGCCACCTTGCGGGCGGTGCGCGGTAGCAACTGCATCAGGCCCCGGGCTGAGGCGGAAGATACGGCGCGGGGATTAAACTCGCTTTCCTGGCGGGCGACCGCATGTGCCAGGGCGGCTTCGACCGGCATGGGCGGCAGGTCCGATAAAATGGGATAGCCGGTGCGCGGTAGCAAAGTGCCGGCGCGCAGCGATAGTTTCGCCGCCCGAACCGCCAGGGCCGGCTGGCCCAGGGCCTGGCCAAGGCGGGCCGCCAGCAGGCGCCCATCAGCGTCCTCCGCGCTGCGGGCCAAATGCAGGATGAAGGGCCGCAAATGATCCTCCTGCTTCAGCTCCATAAAAATGCGGCTCAATCGAACTATTTCTCGGCTGTTAAATTGCTGCATGACCCCATCGCGTGGAGACGGCTCCCGCGGCATGCGCCAAACTGCCTTTGGGCCCAGCGCCTGAATGGCAAGCTGGCCGTAATAGGTAGAGGGATAGCGCCCGGCGGCCTGGTACCATTTCTTCGCATCGATAGGACGGCCCATGGCGATATTGGCCCGTCCCGCCCAATAGGCGGCCCGGGCCAGACTAACGGGAAAGCGGACATTGTTATAGAGCGCGGCGAAATGGCGTAGGGCCTGGGCACTATTGTCTAGAAAGCGTAGCGCGATCCAGCCCGATAGCCATTCCGCCTGGGCGAAGCTGAAACGTCCCGGCACCTGGCCATGGCTTGCGGCCAAGCGGTAGGCCAGTGCCGCATTCTTCTCGCGCAAGGCGCCACGGGCCTGAATATGGCGCTCCAGCCACCATTTTTCCGGCCGTGGGCCAAGCTCGGGACGCGGTATCAACAGCAGCTCGCGGGCGGTCTTGTCCAAATTCTTGCGCCGCCGCCAACGCACGCGCTCATAGTTCAAACCGCCGTCGTTCAATAAATTGGCCGGCACCGCGCGGATCTTGCTGTCCACGCCCGGCCCCCGCACCATCAGGCTTTCCCGTGCCTCGGCCAGTTTGCGGTAGTTCTTGGGCACCACGGTGTACAGCCGTCGGGCGGAATAGCGGCGTCCCTGCCACAGCAGATGATCCAGGCGCGCAATATGGTCGTCCATGGTGAACGTTTTGCGGTAGCGGCGGTACAGCCTTTTCGATTGCCGTCGGGCGAAGACATTGTTGATCCAGGCATAGCGCAGCCATTGCAAGCCGTCTTCCTGCATGCCGTTGGCCAGCATGGCCTCGGCCAGACGGATTTGACCGGGCCCCGACAGCGGGTGGTGCAGGCTAAACCAGTCCAGCGCGGTTTGGTCGCTGACCCGGCTTTTCTCCATCGCCTCTTCCGCCCGCTGGATTAAACGCCGGCGCGAGGGCCAGGCCGGGTTGGCGTCCAGGAAGCCGGAAATTTCGGCGAAGCTGACCCGATTGCCGCTTTCCCGATAATTCAGCCAGCGCAGGGCCTTGGCGGGCAGGGGGTCTTTCGCCCGCCGTGCCAGGCGATGGGCTCCGGGCCAATCCTTTTTCTTGGCCGCTCGGTAGGCCTTGCGGTAGTAGGCTCGGTCGTCATGGGACAGCAAATTGTTCGCGATCTGCGCTATTGCGCCGCCACCCACCGGCAATGCCAGGCCCGGAATAAGCAATATAAACGCAAGCATTATTGCCGCAACGGCGCGGCGTAGGATATTGGAGCCAAAGCACGCAGCCGATATATTACTGATCAAGATTGCGATTAAGGCACGGATTATGCATTCTCGCTGCTTGCCCCCTTGCCGGGGAAAGGGTTAAGTTCGCCAAACTTATAACAGAATAGCATTTTCCTAGGAGAGAACCATGTTCAAGGGCTCGATTGTTGCGCTTATCACACCATTCCGTGATGGTCAGGTGGATGAAGACGCGCTGTGCAAACTTGTCGATTGGCATGTTGAGCAAGGCACCAACGGTATCGTCCCGTGCGGCACCACGGGGGAAAGCCCCACGTTGTCTCATGAAGAGCACGGTCGGGTGGTCGAACTAGTGGTCAAGCAGGCGGCGGGCCGCCTGCCGGTTATTGCCGGTGCGGGGTCGAACAATACGGCCGAGGCAGTGGCCTTGACCCAGCATGCCCAGGTCGCGGGTGCGGACGGGGTGTTGCATGTGGCGGGTTACTATAACCGCCCGAACCAGGAGGGTCTGTATCAGCATTTCAAGGCGCTGCACGATGCCTCCAACATCCCGATCATCGTCTACAACATACCGCCCCGCGCCATTGTCGATATTCTGCCCTCTACCATGCAGCGTCTGTCGGAACTTCCTCGCATTGTTGGCGTCAAGGATGCCACCGGCGATGTTGCCCGGGTCAGCCGGGAACGCCTGTTGCTCGGCTCCGACTTCTGTCACCTCTCGGGCGAGGACGGCACGGCCTTGGCCTATAATTCCCAGGGCGGCCATGGCTGCATTTCCGTGAGCGCAAATGTGGCGCCGAAACTATGCGCGGAATTTCAGGCTGCTTGCACGGATGGCGATTACGCTCTGGCCCTGCAATTGCACGACCGCCTGATGCCCCTGCATGTGGCGCTGTTTCTGGAGCCTAGCCCGGCGGGCGTAAAATTCGCCGCCTGGCGCCTGGGCCTGTGCGAGGCAGAGGCCCGCCTGCCGGTGGTGCCATTGACCGAGGATACGGCGGAGGAGATTGATGTCGCCCTCCGGCATGCGGGTCTGCTGAATTGATCCAATGAGCGCCTCTTGAGAAAACCGGCATGAGCAAATCGGTTGCCGAAAATAGAAAGGCCCGCCACAGCTATTTCATCACCGATACGCTGGAGGCGGGCCTTATCCTGACCGGGACGGAGGTGAAATCTCTGCGCGCAGGACAGGCCAGCATTGGCGAAGCCTATGCGGTGGAGCGCGATGACGGGCTGTTCCTGATCAATTCTCATATTCCGGAATACAAGGCGGGCAACCGCAACAACCACGAACCATTGCGGCCTCGGCAATTGCTGTTGCACAGGCGCGAGATTGACAAATTAAGCAGTTCCGTTGCCCGCGCCGGCGTCACGATTGTGCCGTTGAAGCTGTATTTCAATGAGCGTGGTATAGCCAAGGTGCTGTTGGGCATCGCCAAGGGCAAGAAGCAGCACGACAAACGGGCCACCGAAAAGGACCGAGACTGGAAGCGGGATCAGGCTCGCCTGATGCGCGACAGGGGTTGAATTCTATCCACGCTTAGAGCTGCTTTCAGTGGACCAAGAAAATTCTCATAGGCGCGCCAGCTTTCCGCAGCGTTGCTATAAATAGGATGGCGAACCTGCCATTTTGCAAACCGACCAGGCCAGGTTGAAATTCGACATCGCATGCGCTGGCTTCACCTGCAATGCGGCCAGCAGGGCGGCCTCGGCCTCAGCCGGCGGTGCGGCTTGGCCCTAATGTTCCGAGGCATGCTTGCCGACCGTAAATTTAGAGGCTATCTGAGGAACGATGGAAGATACACATTATCGTTATGACGAGGCCATGCGAGCCCGCATTGCCGCCAATCTAGACGGTTTCACGCGGGCCCGGGCCTCTACAGAGGGGCTGAAGCATGCCGCCGTGGCGATTACCCTGGTTTGTGATGATCAGGGTGAAGGCGCTTACGTATTGACCCGACGCACTCCGCGCCTGAACAGCCACGCGGGCCAGTTCGCCTTGCCTGGCGGTCGTATTGACGAGGGCGAGACGCCCATCGAAGGGGCGCTGCGGGAATTGCGTGAGGAAGTAAACCTGCGCCTTGGCCAAGAGGCCGTCATGGGCGTCCTGGACGATTATCAAACCCAGTCAGGCTATTTGATAACGCCAATCGTGGTCTGGGGCGGCATTGATGCCAGAATGGAAGCCAACCCGCAGGAGGTTGCGCGCATTCACCGCATCACCTTCCGCGAGTTGAACCGCCCGGGCTCGCCGGAATTTGTCGATATCCCCGAAAGTGAACGCCCGGTGATCCGCCTGTTGATGGGCGATGACGATGCTCTGCATGCCCCTTCGGCGGCCATGGTCTACCAATTCCGCGAGGTCGGCCTTCATGGCCGACAAACCCGCGTTGCCCATCTAGGCGAACCTGTCTGGGCCTGGCGCTAGAGTATGATGTCTAACCTTAACCTTGATCCAGTTCGGCGCGAATTGTGGTAAAGACGGCGTGGAACATTTCCGGTGTCAGGCGCCGGGTATTGGTGTTGTAGCGGGAGCAGTGATAGCTGTCGTACAAGGCCCGGCCATCGCCCAGATCATGGCGGGCGCCATGGCTGAAAGGATAGTCGGCGCGGCGCAGCTCGAGGGTGGTCAGTAGGCTGTCATGGGCAATCCGCCCAAGGGCCAGGATGGTTTTCGGTCTAGGTGCTTGCGCCAATTGCGCGATCAGGAATTGCCGGCAGGTCTTGATTTCGGCACCGACGGGCTTGTTTCGCGGCGGCACACAGCGTACCGCATTGGTGATCCGGCAATCCCGCAGGTACAGGCCGTCATCGGCGCGCTTGTCATAGGTGCCAGTGGAGAAACCGTGCGCCGCCAGGGTTTCATATAAAAGATCGCCGGCGTAATCGCCGGTAAAAGGCCGGGCCGTGCGGTTGGCCCCCGACAAACCTGGCGCCAGGCCAACGATCAGCAGTCGCGCATCCGGGTCGCCAAAGGAGGCGACGGCGCCGTTAAACCAATCGGGATTTTTTGCCTTAGACTCTCCGCGAAAGGCCACCAGGCGCGGGCAAAGGCCACAATCAGCAGGCGGGTCCGCCAGTTGCTCTCCCGCCATCAGGCGCTTTTGCTCTCGTCGTCATCGTAATCGGCATAGTGGTCATCATAGTCGCCGTAGGCATCGTCGGCATAATTTGCGTCTTCATCATCTGACAAGGGGGACGGCTTTGGCTCCGCCAATTTGCCCGCGGCGACTGGTTGGCGGTTGCCGGCACGGGAGATCTGCGGGATCAATTTTTCCAATTCCAGGAATACATCCGCCTGCCGCCGCAACTCGTCCGCCGCCATGGGCGGAGACGAACGCACGGTCGAGACAACCGTGACCCGCTTGCCCTTGCGCTGGACCGCCTCCACCAAACGGCGGAAATCGCCGTCACCGGAAAATACATAGAGGTGGTCAAGGGTGTCTGCCATTTCGAGCATATCGACGGCAAGTTCGATATCCATGTTACCCTTGATCTTGCGCCGGCCCGTGGCATCGGTGAATTCCTTGGTCGGCTTGGTCACCATGGTATAGCCGTTGTAGTCCAGCCAATCGACCAGGGGGCGGATCGGGGAATATTCTTGATCTTCGATCAGGGCCGTGTAGTAAAGCGCCCGGACCATGTAGCCGCGGCCTGTGAAGAATTCCAGTAACTTCTTGTAATCAATATCGAAACCCAGGGCCCGGGCGGCCGCGTACAGGTTCGATCCGTCGATAAAAAGGGCAATCCGTTCATGTGGCTGGTTCATAATTATTCCTTTTTTAAAAATTAATTGAATAAAAAAATAAAAAATAAGACGTTATGTTTATTCATGCAATGGTTTGTACATGAATGCCATGACGCCGGAAATCTCTACACGGAAATCAGGAATGGGAATACCTATGATCATGATTGGGCTTGGCGGCAATCTGACCTCGCCTGAATTCGGCCCGCCCATCAAGGTTCTTGCCGGCGCCTTGGCGCATCTGCAACAGGCCGGCGTGCGGCTGGTGGGCTGTTCGCCGTGGTATAAATCCGCTCCCATACCGGCGTCGGATCAACCTTGGTTCGTCAACGGCGTCGCCCATATTGAAACAGCGTTGGCGCCGCAAGCCTTGCTGGCATTGTTACACCGCACCGAGGTGCGTCTGGGCCGCCGCCGCCGCGCCGGCGATGCACGCTGGGCCGCCCGCATCATTGATTTGGACCTTTTGGCATATGGTGATCATGTGACGGGGGATGGCGAGACGACCGGAAGCCTGCATTTGCCCCATCCTCGCCTCGGTGGGCGGGCTTTTGTGCTGGCGCCGTTGGCGGCATTGGCACCCAGCTGGCGGCACCCGGTTTCGGGTCGAACGGCGTCGGAAATGCTGGCGCTACTGGAGCCTGGCCAGGAATTGCGCGAGATAAGCGACTAAATAGCTCTAAGCCATTTGCACTATTGGCGAATGTGCTTTACATGGTGCTTGAAATACCAATGCCGCTGACTTATTTATAGCGCCCCTGACAATGGGTGCCGTAGACGTCTCGCATACGGCGTAATGGAGATATCGCGACCATGGCTCGTGTCACCGTAGAAGATTGCATTGATAAGGTTCAGAACCGGTTCGATCTGGTGTTGATCGCGGCAGGGCGTGCCCGGCAGATTGCCGCTGGTGCCGAGTTAACCGTGCCTGAGGACCGGGATAAGAATTCGGTCATCGCCTTGCGGGAAATCGCCGAGGAAACCATTGCCGCCGATACCCTCCGTGACAATGTCATTCAGACAATGCAACGCCATGTGGAAGTCGACGAGCCGGAAGAGGACGATATGGAGGCGCAGATGGTGAGCCACCAATTCGCTGACAATATCGATGAATCGGAAGTTCTGGTCGCTGATCCTGCGCCTCTCGGTGAAATGCCGGGCGATGATTCCGCGGATGACGGGGATGCGGCCTAAGGCGGCAGGTGCCGCGACATACGCCGAGAAGCGATTGGGCACATAGCCGGCACCGCACTAAGCGCGTTAGGCGGGAATGCGCTTAGGCTCTTAGGGGTCGAGCAATTGAACCGAATACTTAAACCGCGAAAGCGGTCACGTTTAATTGAAAATTGCTCTTTCGCGGCGCTGTCGTTGTCTGGGCAAACCTCACTTTTGGCCGCATCATGATCCGTCAGTTTGAATTGGTCGAGCGGGTCGCCGACTATGACAGCCAAGTGGATGAGGATCTGCTGAATCGCGCCTATGTGTTCTCCATGAAGGCGCACGGCACTCAATTGCGGGCCTCGGGCGATCCGTATTTTTCCCATCCGGTCGAGGTCGCCGCCATCCTGGCCGATTACAGGCTGGATTGCGCCACCATCGTCACCGCCCTGTTGCATGACACAGTGGAAGACACCTTGGCCACGGTCGAGGAGATCAAGCAGACCTTCGGTGATGACATTAGCCAGCTCGTGGACGGTGTCACGAAATTGGCTAAGTTGGAGTTGCAGCCGGAAGCCAATCAGCAGGCGGAGAATTTCCGTAAGCTGGTGCTGGCCATGTCCAACGATATTCGGGTCCTGCTGGTGAAGCTGGCCGACCGCCTGCACAATATGCGGACGTTGCACCACCTGCGTTCACCTGAAAAACGTTTGCGCATCGCCACGGAAACCATGGAGATCTATGCCCCCCTGGCCGAACGCCTAGGTATGCAGCGTCTGAAACAGGAATTGGAAGACCTGGCCTTTGCCGAGCAGAACCCCGACGCCCGGGAATCCGTGTTGCGCCGTTTGGAGTTCCTGCACGATGAAGGCGAAGACCCGCAGGGACGGATCACGGCGGAGCTGGAGCAAACCTGCGAGGCGGCGGGCATTCCGGTGGAAGTCAGTAGCCGTGTTAAGACGCCGTATTCAATCTGGCACAAGATGCAACGCAATCATATCGCCTTTGAGCAATTGTCGGATACCGTTGCATTCCGCTTGATCGTCGATACGGTGGCGGATTGCTATCAGGTTCTGGGCGTGGTGCATGGCAGCTATAAAATGGTACCTGGCCGTTTCAAGGATTACATTTCCACACCCAAGGCGAACAACTATCAGTCCCTGCATACAACGGTAATCGGTCCGGAAAACCGCCGCATCGAAATTCAGATTCGCACTTCCATGATGCACCGTATCGCCGATCTTGGCGTGGCGGCGCACTGGCAATATAAACAAGATATCGGGCCTGGCGACGGCAGCCAGTTTCGTTGGCTGCAGGGCCTTTTGGAGATATTGGAACACGCCCATAACCCAGAGGAATTCCTGGAACACACCAAGCTGGAGATGTATTCCGATCAGGTTTTTTGTTTCACCCCGCGCGGCGCAGTCATTGTTCTGCCGCGTGGCGGCACGGCGGTGGATTTTGCCTATGCCCTGCATACCGATATTGGCAATACTTGTGTTGGCTGCAAGGTGAACGGGGCCGTCGCGCCGCTGCGTACATGGCTGAAAAATGGCGATCAGGTGGAAATCCTGCGCTCCACCAAAACCGCACCAGAGCCTGCTTGGGAGAGTTTCGTCGTGACGGGCAAGGCACGGGCCGCGATCCGGCGCTTTGTCCGGGCTGAACAGCGGGAGGAATACCGCAAGCTGGGCCGTGCCATCGCAGCAAAGGCGTTTCGCGAATCCGGTCATGAATTTTCCGACCGGGCTCTGGATAATGTCCTGCTGATCTTCGATGCTGCCAGGGCGGACGATATTTATATTGAACTGGGCCAGGGCCATTTGACGTCGAGGCAACTGCTGGCCAAAATTTTTCCGGGTGAGAGGCGCTGGCGCGCCGCCTCGGCGTTTGGCGCCATCAACCGGATGCTGCCAGCCCGGTTGCGGCGGGGTGCCGGCGGCACCGTGAATGGCGCCGAGGCGGAGCATGCTATTCCCATACGGGGTCTGACGCCGGGATTGGCCGTGCACTATGGTGAATGCTGCCATCCCTTGCCCGGTGACCGTATCGTTGGCATTGTCAATCCCGGCAAGGGTGTTGATATCCACGTCATTGACTGTGCCCGTCTGGCCGAATTGCCGGAAGAGCGCGACGATTGGATTGATGTGCGCTGGGATCTTGATCTGGAAGACCCTGGGCTATTCGTGGGCCGGATCGATACCGTGGTCTCTAACCAGCCGGGTAGCTTGTCCAGTCTGTCCAGCGTTATAGCCAAGAACATGGGCAACATTTCAAACCTCAAGGTGGTCGACCGTAGCGCCGATTTCTTCGAAATGCAGGTGGACGTGGAGGTTGCTGACCTCAAGCATCTGACCAATATTATTGCCGCCCTGCGGGCCACGCCGGACATTAGTTCGGCCGAGAGACAAAGAGAATGACAGGGAGAGTGACCGCACAAATGAATGATCAGGACGTACTGCAACACTACCGCGACGCCGGCGCTTTGCTGGAAGGGCATTTTATTCTGACTTCGAACCTACGCAGCCCGACCTACCTGCAATGCGCCAAGGTTTTGATGCATCCCGACCGGGCCGCCATTCTGTGTGGTGAGTTAGTCGGTCGTATCGTCGCCACCTTGGGCCAGGGGACGATCGATCTGGTGGTATCGCCGGCCATGGGCGGGGTCGTTGTCGGTTACGAGATGGGACGGCAACTGGGTTGTCCGGCCATATTCACCGAGCGGGAGGATGGCGAATTCGTACTGCGGCGGGGCTTTGAGATTCCAGCCGGTGCGCGCGTTTTGATGGCCGAAGATATTGTTACTACCGGCCTGTCGTCGCGGGAATGCATTGCCTGTATCCAAGAACTGGGCGGCGAGGTGGTCGCGGCTTCCTGCCTGGTTGACCGTTCGGACGGCAAGGTGGATGTCGGCGTGCCCCTCTTTGCCCTGGTTGGGCTGGAGGTGCCAGCCTATGAGGCGGATAACCTGCCGCCTGAATTGGCGGCTATTCCCGCCGTCAAACCCGGCAGCCGCGGTCTGCGCTAAGTTTGCGTTAGGGGGGCGTAACGTGGCAAATAGGTCGCCTACTGCTTGTTTTGGAGCTTGATATGAGCAATCCGTTACGCCTTGGCGTCAATATTGATCACGTCGCGACCATCCGCAACGCCCGTGGCATCACCCATCCAGATCCCATCCGTGCCGCCCGCATGGCGGCGGAAGCGGGTGCGGATGGCATCACGGCGCATCTGCGCGAGGACCGCCGGCACATCTCGGACGAGGATATTGAGCGCCTAAGTGATCAGATCGAGCTGCCCTTGAATTTAGAGATGGCCGCGACAGACGAGATGTTGGCTATCGCCCTGCGCCATCATCCCCATGCCGCCTGTATCGTTCCCGAGAAGCGCGAGGAATTGACCACCGAGGGTGGATTGGACGCCCATGGTGGGGAGAACCATCTGCGCCGCTATGTGGACGAAATGGTGCAGGCCGGTATCAAGGTCTCGTTGTTTATCGACCCTGAGAAGAGGCAGTTGCGCGCGGCCTCTCGTCTGGGTGCGCCGGTGGTGGAACTCCATACGGGCTGTTATGCGGAGGCCGGGCCTGAGACATGGGAGGCGGAATTGCAGCGTTTGGTGACCGCCGCCGCCATGGCCGAGGACTTTGGCCTTGAATGCCACGCCGGGCATGGTTTGAGCTATGACAACGTCGGACCCGTCGCCGCGATCACCAATGTGCGGGAGTTGAACATTGGCCATTTCCTGATTGGCGAAGCAATCTTTGGCGGCTTGGATTCCGCCATCAAGCGCATGCGTGCCCTGATGGACCAAGCCCGAGCCGAGGCCAGTGGCAGCCGCTCCGCCTGATTGGTGGGAATAGGTATTTGGCATGATCATCGGCATTGGAAATGATCTGATCGATATTCGCCGTATCGAACGCACATTGGAACGGTTTGGCGAGCGTTTTATAGAGCGCATCTTTACCCCGTTGGAGCGCCAGAAGGCGGAGCGCCGGCGCAACCGGGTGGAAACATATGCCAAACGTTTCGCTGCCAAGGAAGCCTGCTCCAAGGCGCTGGGCACGGGTTTTCGCCGTGGCGTCTATTGGCGCGACCTGGGCGTGGTCAATCTGCCGGGCGGCAAGCCCAGCATGAAGCTGACAGGTGGCGCCTTGAAACGCTTGCAAGAACTGACGCCAACGGGCATGAAGGCGCAAATTGATCTGACGTTGACCGATGAACCACCCTTGGGCCAGGCCGTTGTTATTATCTCGGTCGTGCCCGCTGATCCGGAGGGTGGCGGCGATCAGGTGATCTGACACATCCCTAAACTCGATATGGTTAAGATGAATTCAGAACAAATTTCGGACGGTAAAGCCGATAAACATGAAGGCTGGCGCGAGACCGTCAAGACCGTGGTCTATGCTGTTTTGATTGCTCTGGTGATCCGGACGGTGGCCTATGAGCCTTTCAATATCCCCTCGGGCTCCATGCTGCCGACTTTATTGATCGGTGATTATGTTTTCGTCTCGAAATTCCCATACGGCTACAGTAGGCATTCCATGCCGCTTAGTCCGCCATTATTCAGTGGCCGGATCAATAGCGCTCCGGTGGCGCGTGGCGATATCGCGGTGTTCAAGCTGCCGACTGACAATTCCACCGACTATATCAAGCGGATCATTGGCCTGCCGGGAGATCACATTCAGGTCCGCGAGGGCGTCCTAATTATCAACGGCAAGGTGGTTAAGAGGGAGCGGGTCGATGATTTAGTGCAAAAGCACAGCGGTGCCCGCTATGGCCGGGTGCGGCAATACCGGGAGACCTTGCCAAACGGGCGGAGCTATCTGACCCTGGATCTAAAGCCCCGGGGCATGGCCGATAACACCAATGTCTATGTAGTGCCCGCCGATCATTATTTTGCCATGGGCGATAACCGGGACGATTCCACGGATAGCCGTTTCCTCGAACATGTTGGCTTTGTTCCAGCCGAAAACCTGGTTGGCCGCGCTGATATGATTTTCTTTTCCGTCGATGGCAGCGCCCGTATCTGGGAAATCTGGAAATGGCCTTCGGCGATCCGTTTTAGCCGCTTCTTCGACGGTTTCGGTTAAGCCGTGAGCGAGCGGGATTTATCTGATCTCTATCCCCTGTTGGGACACCAATTCGCGCAACCGGAGCTGTTGGCGGAAGCCTTGAGCCATCCCTCGTTGGGCCGCCGCCGTCAGGGCGGACGGGACTATCAGCGCATGGAATTCCTTGGTGACCGGGTTCTTGGCTTGGTGATCTCCACCGCCCTGTATCATGACGACCCCGGTGCGGACGAGGGCGGCCTAGCGGTTCGCTTTAACACCTTGGTGCGCCGTGGCACCGTCGCCGATGCCGCGCGTCTGATTGGGTTGGGGCCATATATTCTGATGGGCAAGAGCGAGGCGCGCCAGGGCGGGCGGGACAAACCGGCTATCCTGGCCGATGTTTGCGAGGCGGTGATTGGCGCGTTGTATCTTGATGGTGGTTTCGCGGTGGCGGAGGCGTTCGTGTTGCGCTATTGGGCCGGCTTCATGGCCAACAGCGGTGCTGCCGGCAAGGACCCCAAGACCGAGTTGCAGGAATTGATCCAAGGCCGCAGCGGCGAACCGCCTGGCTACAAGATCGTCTCGCAAGAGGGACCCGATCATGAGCCCTCCTTCACGGTGGAGGTGCGGGTCGACGGCCTGGAAGCCGCACAAGGACAGGGCGGCTCCCGCCAGGAGGCCGAAAAAGCAGCGGCGCGTGCGATGTTGAAAGTTCTCGATAAATTGCCGGACTGGGGTGAGGATGGAGGTAAGAAGGCGAAATAGCATGGCCGAAATAGAACACGACCATGGACCTGAGCGTTGCGGCTTCGTCGCCTTGCTGGGCGCGCCCAACGCGGGAAAATCGACCCTGACCAACGCCTTGGTCGGCAGCAAGGTTTCCATCGTCACGCCAAAGGTACAGACCACGCGGGCCCGGATCACCGCCATCGCCATCCACGAAAATGCCCAAATTGTCTTCGTCGATACGCCAGGTATCTTCGCCAAGACCAAACAGCGACTGGAAAAAGCCATGGTGGCCGCTGCCTGGAGCGGCGCCGCGGATGCCGATATCCGGGCTGTGTTGGTAGATGCGGACCGTGGCATGGACGGCAATACCAGGGTCATCATCGCCGGCCTAAAGCAGGAAGGCATGACGGCGACCCTGGTGATCAACAAGATCGACCTGGTGCGCAGGGAGAATTTGCTGGCCTTGGCAGAGAAGCTTCACGAAGAAGGCGTCTTTACGGAGGTCTTCATGATCTCTGCCCTGAAGGGCGATGGCGTCGCGGATCTATTGGCGGCCCTGGCGTCCAGGTTGCCTGTCGGGCCGTGGCATTATCCGGAGGATCAACTGGCGGATATCTCGGAACGTCTGCTGGCCGCAGAGATCACCCGGGAAAAGCTGTTCCTGCGCCTGCATCAGGAATTGCCCTATGCTTCCACCGTGGAGACTGAGTCCTGGAAAACAGTCAAGGGCGGCGCCCTGCGTATCGAACAGGTGATCTATGTACGCCGGGATACGCAAAAGGCTATCGTGCTGGGCAAGGGCGGCCAGCAAATAAAACAGATTGGCGCCGAGGCGCGGGAGGAGATGGCCGAGATCTTTGGCTGCACCGTGCATCTGTTCCTGTTCGTCAAGGTGCGCGACAATTGGCAGGATGACCCCGAACGCTATCGCGAAATGGGTCTGGATTATCACCGGTAGGGAGTTGAGTATGAAACGCGAGGGTTCTCAGGGGTTGATGGCATTCTGGGCCGATATCGAGCCGGCCAATCTGTTGCGTTTTCAGGAATGGCATAATTGCGAACATATCCCCGAGCGCATCTCCATACCTGGTTTCAACCTTGGCCGCCGTTATCGGGGGATTGGCGAAGCGCCAAGCTTCCTGATGTTTTACGAAACCGATGCGGCCTCGGTGTTCGCCTCGGATGCCTACATGGCGCGCCTGAACGACCCCACCCCCTGGACCCAGGAAGCTCTGACCTACTTCCGCAATCCATCGCGCAATATTTACAGCCTGTTGGCCGAGACCGGGCAAGCTGCGCCGATGGAAGCGCCGTATATACGGACCTTCCGATTTAATATGGCGGAGGATGCCGTGTCTCGTTTGTCGCAGGAATGGCTGCCGTCGGTTGGGGCCATGGCTGGCGTTTACCGCGTGCGCCTCTATGCGGTGGATGAAGAAATCTCGGGCATTATGACATCCGAGCGGCAGATCTATGGCGGCGGACCGGGACAGCAGAGATATTTGGCCATGATCGAATCCGAGCGGTCGGATAACGGCGGTGAGGCCGGTGCATTGACTGAGGCGGTGGATCTCTTCGCCGAAAGCTTCTGGCTGGAAATCGCACTGCATCCTTCGTCATGAGTACGGAATTTCTGATCACATCGTTCATTGTCGTCATCGTGCCCGGTACCGGCGTGCTTTACACTTTAGCGCATGGTCTCTCGCGTGGCGCAATGGTCAGCGTGGTCGCGGCCTTCGGCTGTACCCTTGGTATTCTGCCCCATATCGCGGCAACGGTATTGGGCCTGGCCGCCCTGCTGCATGCTTCCGCCGTGGCGTTCGAGGTCGTCAAATATCTTGGGGTCGCTTACCTGCTGTACATGGCCTGGGCTATTCTACAGGAAAAGGGCGCGCTGGCGGTCGAGGCGGAGGTGGACAGCTGTTCCATGGGCGGCGTCATCGTCAAGGGCATCCTTATCAATATCCTCAACCCAAAACTTTCGATATTTTTCCTGGCCTTCCTGCCGCAGTTCGTATCAAGCGGCGCGGGCGGCGGCGCCTGGCGCATGCTGGGCCTGGGCGTGGTCTTCATGGCCATGACCTTCGCGGTTTTTATCGTATATGGTCTGTTCGCCGCCGCCGTGCGCGACAGCATTATTTCCCGACCAAGGGTGATGGCCTGGTTCCGCCGCGCCTTCGCTGGTGCCTTTGTCGCTCTGGGCCTGAAGCTGGCCCTGGCCGAGCGCTGAGTTAATCTTCTTCTAGCCAGGCGTTAAACTTCGGTGCTCGTTTTTCGACGAACGAGGCGACGCCGTCGCGGGCGTCGGGGTGATAGTCGACCACGGCTGTCCTGGCGGCAATCTCGTCACAAGACTGCTCGAATGTCAGCTCGGCGGCATTGTAGATCGAGCGCTTCAACAGGCGCATGGCGACCTGTGGCCCGTCGGCTAACTCACGCGCCAGATCGCCCGCCGCCTGGGCCAGTTGATCGCCGGGGACCACTTCGTGCACCAGGCCCAGATCAAGGGCTTCGCCCGCAGAAACGATGCGTTTGCGCATCAGGAAATCCAGGGTCTTGGCCAGGCCCATGTGCTGGACCAGCAGATGTTGGCCGCCTTCATCGGGCAGCAGGGCGAAACGTAACGTGGCGCTGCCCATTTTGGCTTCTTCCGCCGCGATACGGAAATCACAAGCCAGCGCCAGGGAAAAGCCGGTCTGAATGGCGATGCCGTTCAGGGCCGCGATGGTCGGCTTGTCGATGCTGCGGATTACCCGGTTCAGCTCCTGACTGACCGTGCGCAGGCCCGCATAAGTGCCGATTGGGGTGTCATGGCCGGGGGAAATGGGCGGCACCAGGCCCTGTTCGGCCTCCAGGCCCTTGGAATAGGATTTCAAATCATCGCCAGCGCAAAAACCCCGGCCCGTACCCGTGATGACGATGATGCGCACGGCGCTGTCCATCTGTGCCTGGTGCAGGGTTTCGATCAGGTCGCGCTTCACCGCCGGCGTCATGCCGTTTAGACGTTCGGGCTGATTAAAGGTAATCCAGGCAATGCCGGGTTTTTCCAGGCGAACGTCGAAGCCGATAAATATTCCAGTCTGCATCGTTTCCTCCAATTTCTAGTTACGGTTTTGGCCGATCTTAGCGGCCTTGATGGGATCTTCCCACCAGGTTTCCAGGCGGTAGCCATAGACCGGCGTCGCCTTGGGTCTACCAAAACGGTCCCACAGGGCGATGCGGTCAGCTTTTAGATGAAACAGCGGGATCACATAATGGCCCCATTGCAGCACCCGGTCCATGGCACGGACGGCGGCCACCAGGTCGGCGCGGTCCTGGGCATCGGAAATCTTTTGTACCAGGGCATCGATGGCGGGCACCTGGATGCCGGGATAGTTGCGCGTGCCCTCCCGTTTGGCGGCTTCCGTGCCCCAATAGAAGGCCTGCTCGTTACCCGGTGAGAGTGAAGGATCCCACCAATAGATCATGGCATCGAAGTCATAGGTGTTTGTACGCTGTTGGTATTGGGCGGTATCGACCGTGCGTACCATCACCTGGATGCCGAGTTTCTTTAGATTTCGGGCCAGATGCAGGGCCAGCTTTTCGTTGCCCCGCCGTACCAGCATGACCTCGAATGAAAACGGCCCAGCCCCGCTTTCATGCATCAGTTTTAGATCCTTGATATGCCAGCCGGCCTCGCCAAGCAGTTTGCGCGCCGTGCGCAGATTGCGCCGCAACCGGCCGCTGCCATCCGCGCTGGGTGGCGCATAGGCCTTGGTGAAGATTTCACTGGGAAGATCGTCCTTGAAGGGCGCCAACAGGGCCCGCTCCGCCGCGCTGGGCAGGCCGGTGGCGGCCAGTTCTGAATTTTCGAAATAGCTTCGTGTGCGCCGATAGGCACCATGGAACAGGGTCTTGTTCAGCCACTTGAAATCGATCGCATAGGCCATGGCCGCGCGCACCCGTGGATCATGAAACACTGCGCGGCGGCTGTTCAGGGCGAAGGCATACATGCCCGCCGGGCGTCCATTTGCGAATTCCATCAACTGGACCTTGTCCTGGCGCCAGGCCGGGAAGTCATAGGACTGCGCCCACAGCTTGGGATCGGATTCCACGCGCAAATCAACCTTGCCGGCCTTGAAGGCTTCCAGCATGGCGCTGTCGTCACGGTAATAATCGTAACGTATGACATTGAAATTATTCAAACCCTTGCCACTGGGTAGATCTTCCATCCAGTGGTTCTTGATTCGCCGGTAGTGTATGGAACGACCCGGATCGACCTTGTCCACCATATACGGCCCGCTGCTCATCATCGGGGTTAGAGAGACCCGGTCGAATTCCCGGTCTTGAAACCAGGCACGCGAAAGAATGGGCATCATACCCATGATCAGGGGCAGTTCTCGGTTGCGGCTGTCCTTGAAACGGAAGCTGACCGTGCGGGGACCTGGCCGTTCGACGGCGGCGACCTGGCCGTAGTAAAATCGATGGTTGGGCCGGCCCTTCGTGCGTAGAATTTTCAGCGAAAAGATCACGTCGCCGACGGTGATCTCGCTACCGTCATGAAAGCGGGCGCCGGGACGTAGATGAAACGTGACCGAGGACCTGTCGGGCGGGGTGGAGACATCGTCCGCGATCAGGCCGTAGAGTGAGAATGGTTCGTCGTAGGCACGGGCGAGGAGGCTTTGATGGCTCAGCCGCCGGCCATCGGCACGGGCCCCGCGTACGATGAAATGCTGTAGGCTATCAAAGCTGCCAACCCGCCCCAGGACCAGCCGCCCGCCTTTGGGCGCGTCGGGATTGGCATAGGCGAAATGGCCTTCATTAGGGCCATATTTAGGTGCGCCGTGCATGGTGATGGCCGGTGCTGCCTCGGCCCAGGAAACTGTCAGAGCTAGGAAGGAAATCAGTAGGACGAAAAACTTGATCATTCTTGCCGCCGTTCAAACCTCAGGGACATCCAGGCCGCCGCCACAGCCACGGGTAATACAATAATGCCGCCCATCAACATGGGCCAGTTCGGCCCCAACTGAGAAAACAGCAGACCGGCCACGGGAGGCGAGGAGATACGGCCCAGAGCGGCAATGGAGCTGGCGATGCCCATCACAGTGCCTTGGTGATCGCCATCGGCACGTTGGGAAATCATCGCCGTTAGTACCGGGTGGCAAAACGAGGTCCCCAGGCACAGCAATATGACATCGCCGGCAAAGGTGGCAATGCTATTGATCCAGGGGATCAGCAGCAAACCGGTGCTCAATGCCACTGCGCCCAGCAGCAGCACCCGTGGCGGTCCCAGCGCCTTGGTCACGGGACCGACCAACACGCCTTGCATGCCAGCAACCAATAGGCCGATATAAGCATAGCCATAGCTGACTTCCGCCGCGCCCCAGCCCAACCGGGTCTGACACCAAAGGGGAAACAGCGCCATCAAGGCCGTGAAGGCGAAGGTAACCAGTAACGTGAGACCGATGATCCCCGGGATGCCATTGGAGATGACGGCTGTGCGCAATTCCTCAAAGCTTGCGCGACGGCGTTCTTTGGGTCGGTGTTGGGCCGGTTCCTGCAGTAGGAAGAGGCCAAGCAGGATCGCCGCCGCGCTAAACCCGGCGGCGACCAGGCAGGGCAGGACGAAGTCCCCCGCGCCGGGGTCCTGTCCGATCAGCAACCCGCCCAGTATGGGCCCAACCACGAAACCCAGGCCAAAGGCCGCGCCCAGCCGGCCCATGGCACCGGCGCGTTGCTCCGCCGTCGATATATCGGCGAGGTAGGCTTGCGCGACGGCGATATTGCCGGCCATAGCGCCACTAAGGCCGCGGGCCAGGAACAACCCCAGTAGAGAACCCGCATAGCCGAACCAGATAAAAGCTATTCCGCCCCCCGCCAGGGTTAGTAGCAGGATGATCTTGCGCCCATATCGGTCGCTCAACCGGCCCCAAATGGGCGAGCATATGACCTGGCAGCCGGAATGGACCGAAACCAACAGGGTGATGTCCACCGGCGTGGCGTCGTAGGCCAGGGCATAAAATGGCAGGATCGGCAGAATGATACCAAAGCCGACCAGATCGACAAATACCGTAAGCAACAGGATGAACATGGCGTTGGCCGCGGCGTCTTTGGCCGGTCCTAGCTGTTGCCGCGCGCCGCGACGGGCCAGATCTCCACCAACGTATCACCGCGCACCACGTGATAGTCGTTGAACAGATTGACATTTGGATCGCAATGGGGGGCAACGCATTCAACCCTGTCGCCAAGGGTCAGTCTTTCGGAACCGCTCCCGTAGTCAATGGCGCCGTGTTCATCACCCATATAGCGGTAGCTGGCGCCTGCCGGCGCGCCGCGCGCGATAATGGGGAAGGGGCCGTCGGTGGCGAAGGATTTTAGGCCGGCATCGGTGACCGCATAGCCGGGGTGATTGATGTTGACCACGCTGGTCTGCACGAACAACGAGGCGGCGTAAGGTTTATCGTCTGCCTCCGACTGCTGCACTGTCAGATACTGCACGTCCATGAACAGGTAGGAGCCGACCTGGAATTCACCCAGGGTGCCATATTCCGCGTCCAGGCGATGGGTACCCGTACCGCCGCCTGAGACCACGGGTGGCGGCAGGTTAGCTTTGATCAAGGCGTCGACTTTGGCCTGTAAATCCACGGTATCTCCGTCTAGGCGGTCGCGCCGCTCCGCGTGACGGTCGATGTGCTGTAGGTGCCCCATATACCCCTGCACGCCGGCATAGTTTAGCGCAGGGTGCGCGGAAATCTGTCCGGCCAGTTCGATCGCGATCTGGGCCGACGGTGTGCCGGTACGGCCCAAGCCCACATCCAGATCAACGAAGATGTCCAATGTCACGCCCGCTGCCTGCGCCGCCGCACCATAAGCCGCCACTAACTCAGCATGATCAGCGACCACAGCCACATCGCCACCATTCTTAATCAGCTCAATAACCAGCGGCGCCTTGCCCGGCGCGAGTGGCGTGGTGATCAACAGGCCCTTAATGTTGTGCGCTGCCATCACCTGCGCCTCTCTTAACGAGGCGCAACACAGGCCAACGGCGCCAGCGGTTGCCTGGCGCCGGGCGATGTCGGGTGATTTGTGGGACTTACCATGGGGACGCAATGCGAAGCCGCCAGCCTTGGCCCAGTCTGCCATGGCGGCGATATTGGCTTCCAATGCATCCAGGTCCAGGATTAGCGCCGGCGTCAACAAATTCCAGCGAGAGCCGGGCCGGCCGATGAGTTTGCTGTTTGCTGCTTCGGAATTGCTCACGTTTTTCTCCGATTACTGGTTCGCGCGGGTGTTTGCTGGATATCGCCGTTCGAGAATCGGGAACTAGATTAGAATGCGGGCGGCCAGAGTGCTATTTATTGTCAGAAATATATTGGTTTTAATTTGCGGAAAGTAAGATTTTCCTATTGGTCGATTTTCCTCGAGTAATGGGAATTTCATGAGCGGCAAAGTGAAGAGAACGGCGCCTGCACCAGTGGCCCGCAATGCCACATCGCCGAGCGGATCCTGCTCACGTTTGGCTATCAGGTGACTCCGTTCAGTCAGGCGCAGGATGCGCTGGGTTGTCTATCAAAAGAACAGCGGTTTGATCAGTTGCTGATCGATATTCTGCTGCCTGGCGGCATCGGCAACGACCTGGGTAAAATCGATAACGACAATACCGTCCAAAATATGTTTCATGTTTTCCTGAATACCAAACCACACAACAGTACGCTGGGCGCATAGTAGAAGGATTAGTTAGAGATGAAAATCACCGCGATCGAGACCGTTCGGTTGGAGGAATTCCCCAATCTGCTGTGGGTTCTGGTGCATACCGATGAAGGCCTGACTGGCCTGGGTGAAATCTTCTACGGTGTTCCCTCTGCCGAGGCCCATATTCACGGCTTCGCCGCCAAGCACCTGTTGGGCCAGGATCCGTTGTGCATCGACTATCATTCCAAGGTATTGACCGGCTATGTGGGTTTTACCGGCTCCGGGGCCGAGATCCGGGGCAATTCTGGTGTCGATATCGCCCTGTGGGATATTTGGGGCCAGGCCACCAATCAGCCGATCTATCAATTATTGGGCGGTGCCAGCCGGGATCAAATCCGGGTCTATAATACCTGCGCCGGCTATCAATATGTCCGCAATCAAGTCAAGCAGAGCACGGCGAGCTTCAACCTGCCCAGCGGCAGTTCGGGCGAGAACACGGAGGGGCCATATGAAGACTTGCGGGGCTTTCTCCAAAACGCGGATGAACTGGCCGTCAGCTTGCTGGACATGGGTATCACCGGCATGAAGATATGGCCGTTTGACTATGCGGCGGAGGCATCCGGCGGGCATTATATCTCCCCCGCCGATATGGATACCGCGCTGGAACCGTTCCGCAAGATCCGCGATGCGGTTGGCTCAAAAATGGACATCATGGTGGAATTGCACGCATTCTGGGATCTGCCTCAGGCCAAGAAGATCGCCCGGGCCCTAGAGCCGTTCGAGCCGTTTTGGTTCGAGGATCCCATCAAGATGAGTAATTTGCGCAGTTTGAAGGAATTCGCCGATTCCACCCGCATCGCCACCACCGCGTCGGAGACCATCGGCATGCGTGGCGAGTTCCGCGAGCTGTTGGAGCTACAAGCCTGCGACTATGTGATGTACGATCTAAGCTGGTGCGGTGGCCTGTCCGAGGCGCGCAAGATCGCGGCAATGGCCGAGGCTTGGCATCGCCCCGTGGCGCCCCACGACTGCACTGGGCCCGTCCTGCTGACCGCCTCGGTGCATCATTCGCTCAATGCCACTAACGCCCTGATCCAGGAAATGGTGCGGGCGTTTTATTATGGCTGGTATCAGGATTTGGTGACGGAATTGCCGCCTGTGGAAAACGGCATGATCCGGGCTCCCGGAGGCCCCGGCCTGGGCACCACGCTGCAGCCGGATGTCTTCAAGCGGCCCGATTGCCATATCATGCGCAGCGATCTGAATGATTAGGCGGGGTCCTCCGCGGTGACGACCTGGCGGCGCACTTGCACGACGGTCAGGGTGGTGACGGCGAGGAAGCCGGCGGTGGCATAAAACACCGCCGCCGGGTAACCCTGATCCATGGCCCAGCCCAACAGTAGGGGAACCAGGGCGGAACCGAGGTCGAGACCGGAGTAGACAAAACCGAAAACCCGGCCCGAGGCGCCTTTGGGGGCCGCGGCGCGGACCAGCATGTCCCGCGATGGCGTGGTCACGCCCGAGGCCACGCCGCCGGCGACCAATAGGCCTAGGAGCATTGCCGGGCCCAGACCGGCCGTCATCGCGATATAGAAGATGAACAGAGCTGAGACGACCATGCCGAAGATGGCGATGCGGTCATGGCGGTCCGTGCGGTCAGCCAGGATGCCGCCGAAAAAAATACCCACCGCCGTGCCCAGCAGAAAGCCGGTGATGCCGTGGCTGGCCTCGGCCAGGGTCAGGCCGTACATGTTGATTATGGCCGGTATGCCGAAGCTTTGAATGCCGATCAAGGCCGCCGCCAGGAAGGCGAAATATAAGAAACACGAGATGATGGTGGCCGAAAGTAACAGCCGCGCATTGTCCATCAGCCGGCCCATTGGGATATGCTCGACCTTGGCGGAAGCGTCCGGTGTGTCCTCCAGATCTGCACCCCAGATCAGAAAGGCGGCGACGATGGTCAGGCCAATCAGACCGGCGCAGATGATGGCGACGCGCCAATCCCAAATCTGCGAGATAGTGATCATGAAGGTGGGCGCCGCGGCCCAACCCAGATTGCCGCATAGCGCATGGGTGGCATAACCGCGGCCCAGGCGGTGGGGGCTGATTTTCGCCGTCAGGATCGATAGATCCGCGGGATGAAAGACGCTGTTACCGATGCCGGCCAGGATGGCAAGCGGCAGCAGCATCCAGTAAGACTCGACCAGACCACAGGCAAGGGTGGCGGCGGATAGCAGCGCCAACCCGGCCAGCAAGACACGGCGCGCGCCATAGCGGTCGACCATGAACCCCGCCGGCGTCTGTGCCAGGCCCGAGGCGCCATAAAACAGCGCGGTCAGCAGGCCGAGCGCGGCGAACGAGACCTCGAACTCGTCGTGCAGCAGCAGGAACACGGCCGGTAGGACCAAATGATAAAAATGGCTGACCCAATGGGCGGCGCCAACCAGGCCCATGACTTTGATATCACGGCCCAGAGACGGCGCGGCTGCTGTGGAAGATATCATGGCAACTTTAGATCAGACGTGGTGGGTAGGGTCAAGCCAGGGTGCCAATTCATCTAATACAAGGTTTTGTATGATTTCTGACGAAATCAGGCTGAAGGATATAATCTATTTAAGGTATAATTAGGCGCGAATGAATACTCGCTAAGGAGCGGACTATTAGCGCGGAGTGCTAGAGTATGTTAGCCAAGGGATGCAGCCGTTTTGGTCTCCATGGGTGAGTTGCCGCGTGGATTGACCGGTGGCGAGCTTGACAAAGCTAGTTTGTCGGCTTGGTGAGGCGGTGGCGATTTTCATCGCGGCCGAGGACGATGCGGACGTTAGGGATTTCCTTGTTTTGGTGCTACGGCACCTGAGTTATACCGTGTTGGAGGCAGGCGATGGGCCAACCGCGCTACGGTTGATGGCGGTGTCCGATAGTATTGATTTCCTGCTGATCGATGTAATCCTGCCGCGGTGCCTTTGACGATGATGTGATTATGCTTGGAAGACCATTTCCGGCGCGGGAGCTGGCGGAACGGATTCGACAGGCCCTCGACGCCCTGAAATAGGTTGTACCCCTGTTGACTGGAAACGCGTCAGTATTCGCGTTCGTGCCCGAGAGTTTTCTGATAGCCTAAGACAAGGATTTACGGCCTAAACTCGTGGGCGTTTGGGGGAGCATCAAATGGCGAACGTGCGGATAGATTATTTTTTTCACCCTACGTCCAATACGTACACCTATGTGGTGGCGGAAGAAGAGATGGCGGGGCACTGCGTAATTATTGACAGTGTCTTGGATTACGATCCCAAATCCGGGCGCACGGCAACCGCCGCCGCCGACGAGATCGTGGCTCATATCCGCGATCACAATCTGGTGGTGGATTGGATTCTGGAAACTCACCCCCATGCGGACCATATCACCGCCGCGCCCTATCTGAAAGAGCAACTGGGCGGCAGGACCGGTATCGGTCAGGGCGTTTGCCAAGTGCAAAAGAATTTTAAGGCGGTCTTTAATCTGGGCGATGAATTTACCACCGACGGCAGCCAGTTCGATCATCTGTTCGCGGAAGGTGAACGCTTTGCCTTTGGCGCTGCATCGGGCCAGGTCTGGTCCACGCCGGGCCATACGCCCGCCTGCATCTGTTATCTGATTGAGGATGCAGTATTTGTTGGCGATACGATCTTCATGCCTGATTTCGGCTCCGCCCGTTGTGATTTTCCCGACGGTGATGCCCGCACCCTGTTTCATTCGGTCAAGCGCCTGCTGGCACTGCCCCCCGAAACCCGCATGTTCATGTGCCATGATTACGGGCCCGGTGGGCGGAAACTCCGCTGGTTGACCTCTGTGGCCGAGCAAAGGGCCAATAACAAGCATATGAAGGACGGCGTTGACGAAGAGGAATTCGTCGCCATGCGCACGGCGCGGGACAATGAGTTGGATATGCCGGCTCTGTTATTGCCTTCGGTACAAGTCAATATCCGTGGTGGTCAGTTCCCGCCAGCGGAAGAGAACGGCGTCTCCTACCTAAAGATGCCCCTAAATACGGTTTAGCTAACTGAACTGTAATACGGCAATACCCAACGCCACCAGACAGGTGGCCAGGATACGGCGGCCGCCAAAGGGTTCCGAGAGAAACAGCATGCCGATCAGGGCCGCGGCGATCACGGAGGTTTCCCGCAGGGCGGTGACAATCGCCAAGGGGGCCAGGGACATCACCCAGATTACCACGCCATAGGCGGTCGAGGATAGTACTCCGCCAAACAGACCCGGTAGCCAGTAACGGCGCAAGGACGCAGCAAGCTCCACCGGACCGCGCAACAATGGCAAGACCAGGGGCAGGGGCAGTCCGTCGAGCAGGAATAGCCAGACGATATAGGCCAGGGTATCGCCGGCGGCCCGCCCGCCCAGGCCGTCGGCCACAGAATAACCGGCGATGGTCAGGGCTGTGAACAGCGCCCAGGCGACGGCCAGGCGGTTACCCCCTTGGCCGCGTCCGGATAGGGCCAGGTACATAATACCGCCTGTGATCAACAGGATCGCCATCAGGGCGCCGGGCCCCAGAGCCTCGCCAGCCCAGATCCAGGCTGCCGCCGCTACCAACAAAGGCGAGGCGCCGCGGGCCAGAGGGTAGACCTGGCCAAGATCGCCGAAACGGTACTGCATCACCAAGCCGGCGTAATAAGCCTGGTGGATCACCACGGAGGCGATTAGGTATGGCCAGCTTTCCGAATTTGGCAGGCCGACGAAGGGCAGGGCGGCGAGGGCGATTAGGGTATGGGTAAAATTGACCAGGGCCAGCGAGACCAGGCGGTCGGAAACCACTTTAACAATGGCGTTCCAACTGGCATGCATCAATGCGGTGGCTAAGACCAGTACCAACAGAAAAACGGTCATATTTGCCGCTCCGCCGTATGCGATTTGTGATAGGCAGGGCCATGACCAACGATTATTACCTCCGGATTCAGCATTCCGTGCACCGCTTTCCGCGCTGGCTACGGTTGTGTGTTGGCGTGCTGTTGCTGTTTGGCGGCATCCTCGGCTTTCTTCCCATCCTTGGATTTTGGATGTTTCCCTTGGGTCTACTGGTGCTGTCCTACGATTTGCCCACGGTACGCCGATGGCGCCGGCGTCTGGAGGTAAAGTGGTTGCGGCGCTGGCGGGGCCGTAAAGTGAACTGAGCCAACTGGGAAGGGGCTGGAGGCGCGGACCGCGCTTCGCGTTTTAGCCTTTTCAACAACTTAGAAAAAAATATCAGCTTTAACTCGTTCAAATAAATATGTTCAGATGGAGTGGTCTCACTCGTAGTCCAGAGCGCATTAGCTTCCCCCCCAACTCCGCCTTCGCTTTCAGTCCGGTGTTCCTGCGTCCCGATTGCGATGGTTCGGTTCACATCAAAAGCGCAGATCGTATTGCACCGTCAGAGTTCGAATATAAATTCTTGCGCATTAGCTACGACGGAAAGGCAAGTCTTCACGGTATGCGCGTTTTCTACTAAATTGCAAATCAATTGGCCCTTCCGAATTCCATGGTCGAAGAGGTCCTGCCCAGTTCACATCCATCAACAGTGACGAAGCCCCTAGCGGTTGTGAGGGCACGGGGCATAGCCAATTATCACTCGGCTGGCAGTTGCCGTTTGGATTTGGAAGTAGTTTCGACGATGGTCGCCCTTTTGCGCGCATACGGCATCGCCAGTCTTCGTATCGCCAATGCGTCATTAATGCCACCAATCATCAGCGGCAATACGAACGAACCGATAAACACGATTGGTAAAAAAGCTGCAGCGATTGTTGTGGAAGAAGCCGCTTAGGCATCTAAGTAGTCGTGTTCGGCAAGAGTACACCAAATTCACCGCTCGCCGCCGCTTCGGCACCACATTTCATAATTAGCAATTCCAAACGCAGTGCCACGTATTTAATTTCTTGCTATACGGCGAAGGCGTCGGCGTAAAGCGTTCGTTGGTCTACCGCTTCAAAACCTAGGGTATTGATGTCTTTTGCCAATTGTGCCAATTCCTCCTTACGGCCAAGTTGACGGCAGGAATCAACTAAGATCTGGACAAAAACATCCCGTTGCGCCTGACTGCCGCCCATGGCTGCGAGGTCATGCCGGACCGGCATGAAACCTGCAATCACAGCCTCATGATCCCCCTTGCGGTGGGCGATTGCAGCTTTGGCCACAGGCAGAGCTGCTTTGCGCATGCATACGCCACACGGGCCGTCATCAGTATCCGCGAATTCCGTCATGGAGCGGATCAACTCGTCTGCTTTCTCGAAACGGCCGCAGGCGGCCAGGATGATGGCAGCATGGGCGCAGGTGAAGGGATTGACATGATTGTCGATGCGACCCTCTGCAGGTTCCGCCACTACCTGCCAGCGCTCTCCAACATCAACGCCGCGCAAGTCCAGCCGCAGCAGCAGGGACGCAGCATTCGTAACGTCGATGACGTTATCCGGCATAGCCTTCGTTAGCGGTGATTCCAGATTGTATACCTTGCTGTCATAGAGCTCCAGGATACGTTCGTGGTCGCCCTGTTCCAGCAGAAAGAGACACAAGTGCCACCAGTCGTGGTGGACGATCTGGTTTTTTCCAGCCCAGTTGCCGCATAAGCCCTCGAGCCAATCCACACCTTCCTCAACTCGGCCTTGCATGACCAAAACATGCGCCACTGCATGAGCTCCCCATGGATCGCTCGGATTCAGTTCGATTGCTTCGCGACCATAACGCTCGGCCTCGGCGTAATGCAGCATTTCTTCATTAGCGAAGGCACGGTTGCCCATGAAGATCGGGTAGTCCCTCATCTCAGGCGACCAGTGCGGAGCCGCCTTCTCCACTAATTCGTACATATCCGTTTTTCGGCCGAAATTGAAAAGATCCATCTGGGCCATCCGATGGATAAACATATCGCAAGGATGTTCATCGAGAATGCACTTGTAGACTTCGAATGCCAGGTCCGAGCGCAGGTCGACCGCATGTTCGAGCGCTTCGATATAGGCGTTTTCGTGTGCGCTTAACGGCGCGCAACCGGCCTTCGCTTTTTCGAGACCGCTTTGCATCATCGGAATATATTTTTTATGGCGACCAAAAGTAAGCGCGAGTGCCCTGACAGCATGGGCCATTGCGAAATCAGGGTCAGCGTTCAGGGCGGTCTTGATGTCATCCATAAAATCCGCTTCCCAAAGGCACATACCGTGCATGGCCTTCGCCAAGGCATCGCGTGCCAGTGCTCTGTCGCTACTCAACCGCATGTCGCCGTTATTCATTCGCCTACATTCCTATTGTTGATTGTTATGACAAACGTACTTCAAACTTAACAAAACGGTCGAGCCTAAAAAAACGCGAATCTTCTTTTAAATTGACAGGCGATATTGCTAAGAAATTCCTCAAACTGAGGGAAGGAGGTAGATGCAGCGAAGTTACCTTAAGTACATCATCCGCTGCGAGGAGAAGGGCGGGGTGGTCGATCTGGAAAAGGCGCGCTGGTATCTGGACCGGCTGATCGACGAAGAAATATCTGGCTGATGGATGGACATGGCCGAGGTGATCACAAGGCTGAATGAGGCCGCCAGCGTCCTGCGCCGGTTACTGGAAGGCAATCGCTATGAGCGCCCCTTCCTGACTAGCTGGCCGGACTACAGGCCTGATCCGAACACGGCCTATGGCTACGAGGATGTTGAGGTGAAGCCGCCGATACCAAGTCCGGCAGCGATCCAGCGGATGGAGGAGGTGCTGGACTGGCTGCAACTGGTGCCGGTCGAGTACCGACGTTTGTTGTGGTTCAGGGCAGAGGGCTGGTCGTGGCGGAAGCTGGGTAGATACTTTGGCTGTGGTAGTCGTCAGGTCAGGCTGCGCTGGCGCGATGGGGTGGGTAGTTTGTGGGAGGGCTTGCGGTAAAAAAAAGACCAGCTAGGTCAGTACCTGAGGGGGCCCTTCACGCTAGCTGGTCAGTGTAGAGGAGGTAACTCTACGTCCGCCAGTCTAGGCAAGCCAAGAACCGCTGGCGATGGGGCATTTTGTCTCACCTCAATGGCATTAGGCTTACTCTTGTTCGTCGGACGATCTCTTGTCTTCCTCTTCCTTGAAGCCATCGGCGACCCAGTTTTGGGATTTTTTCAAAGAACTCTCACCTTTCGCCATCGCTCCCTTACCCGTCGCAAGTGTACTCTTGCCCGCCGCAAGCGCGCGTTCCTTGATCTTCTGTTTAATAATCTCTCGCCTAATAAATAACTCTCTTGCCACTTTTTCTAGGGCCAAAATTCCGATTGCCGGAGTGAACACGCAAAAAAGAAAAGCCGCGATCACAGCCATCGCAATTGCCGGCGCGGCGTCTCCCCACCAACCGAATGTCGTTGCGTCAGCAAGCAGTGTTACCGCTAAAATACCCAATCCGGCGAATAGTACTATCGTTAGCCATTTAGCGAGGAATCGGGCCCGTCGCCTCCAAACCCACACAGGTGACTTCACCAGCTCACCCCTTCCCGAATGATCCGCCACGGCATTCCGGTCATTTATGCCTGAATGCCCAATTTCCTGTCACATTGTACGCGCACAAACCCGCGAAATCGGGTATAATTTTACTATGATTGGGAGGAGTGCACGCTACGTACCAGCCCCCAATCCCTCCATTACATTTATGAATTGTCGCCACCATGACAGCACTGGCTAGGCGGGTATGTTAGCGGTCAACGTCAGCAGCAATTACAAGCAGCTATCCCGGTCGCTGGATCAGTTAGGCCGGAAGCAGTTGCCGTTCGCCTTCGCGAAGACATTG
>Ga0187827_10000984_pt1 | contig 43278 bp, 38 predicted proteins | sample ETNtaG_39_FD_167969 | JGI IMG/M metagenome (GOLD analysis project Ga0187827, IMG submission 167969) | Marine microbial and viral communities from oxygen minimum zone, Eastern Pacific Ocean - ETNP2014_SV_150_PacBio MetaG (Illumina Assembly) | ecosystem: Environmental > Aquatic > Marine > Hypoxic...
ATCCCAATATTTGACATAAGGATCGTGGCAGGTAATAATCGCTCCTGCTTCTGACAAATAATTGTACAATTTTTCTACAGGGCTATAACGAGTATCACCAACATCACCACGATAAGAAACACCTAATAATAACACATTAAAATTAGTTAAGTTTTGATAATATTTTTGTAGAAACTCAAATGCAAATCTTGGCATTTGATCATTAATATCAATAGCCTTTTCACTTTGTGACAAAGATTCATTTTGACCAACTAAATTTTGCCGTGCCCAACTGGCTAATAGAGCATCTTTTGTTAAACAATAACCGCCAACGCCAATGCCAGGATACATAAGATTAGCATGTGTGGGGCGCAATCGAATTGCATGCACAATTTCATAAAGATCTACACCTGACTCTTCAGCAAAACGAGACCATTCTACCATAAAAGCAATATTCATTGCACGATAGGAATTTTCCAATACTTTTGCCATTTCAGTGGCATTAGTATTTTTTAATCGCGTGAGTGGATATTCATCGGTGCGGATTATAGTGTGTAAAAACGACTCCACAGCGTCTGCACTTTTTTCATCTATACCTGAATATACACGGAAAAAATTTTGGATTGAATCTATATAACCGGGACCAGGCATAACGCGTTCGTAAGAATGGGCAATTTTGACTTTATCTAGTGATAGGTTTCTTTCTTTAAGACAATTGTGAATTATGGGTTTTACAACTTCCACACATGTACCCGGTGGAACTGTTGTTTCAACCAATATCAGAACATCTTCCTTACAATTTTCACCAATAGATTTAATCGCTTTCTTAAAGAGAAATAAGTCAACATTATAATCTAGTAATGCACCAGATGTATGATTCTCTTTTTTTACATCCAGGTTTATATCAACAATAATAACATCTGCAAATTTGTAAGCATCCGTTTCAGTTGTGGCAAAGAAATTTCCTTTCTCTATAGATTTCTTAAATAATTGATCAATTTTTGGATCATCAGCTACGAGAGGGAAAATGCCATTATTCAAATCATCTGTTATTTTTTTACCACGTTCAGTGGGCACATCAACACCAATTACAGCATAATCACCATTGATAGCATTGGCACACACCAAAGACATTACAGATCCAACAAAGCCAAGCCCCTGTACGACTATAATTTCTTTAGGGGTGTTTTTATGTAAAAAGGATTTTATATTCATTTGTAAATATGCTAATATGCAATATTGTTTATTGATTTAAAGTATACTTCTTTTACCATTTCAGAGAATATTAATGCTTGATTTTCTCTTAAATAATTATCTTCAATTATCTTGATATTGTTAGGATAAGTAACATTTTTTGATGAAATAAGGGAGGTTATTTTTTCTTTAAGCATAACGGAGTCCTCAGGTTCAACAATATGAAGACCATCAAAAATTGTTGATAGTTCGGTTGCAGGACCATTAGGTGCAGCAAGAATCAGGGGTTTCCCAGAGGCCAAACATTCAAAAATTTTTGATGGTAATGCAGTCGTAAACTCTTTTCCAATTTGGACAAAAAATATATCGGTTTTTTTATAGTAATTAATAATTTCAACCCAATTTAATTCACCAGTCATCTCGACATTATTAATTTGATTTTCATCTATATATTTTTGTAATCTAAAAAAATCTTTACCATTTCCAATTAAAGTTACTTTTATATTTTGGAGATTACGCGCAGCATCAATTAATGTATCTATTTTTTGGGCAAATCCAATATTACCAGCATAAGTTATATTTATTTTTTCACTTTGTTTATTTGATCTGTAATTCGATAAGGATCTCAATTGGTTGAACCTACTTTTATCCAAACCGTTATAAATAATTTCCGGAGAACTAACATATTTTACTAAACTGTTATACTCTGCTTGATTTGTTAGAGTAACCTTATCTGCTTGACGAAGTAGAATAATGCAAATCTTTTTCATGCATTTACCAACAATTCTATATAATAATGATTTCTTTATAAAATATTCCCAAACCAGATCTCTTACATCGATAATTATGGGAATATTTTTCCCCTTGATGATTGTGACTCCAAGAAGGAAAATGGATGGTATCGTTACTATGATTATATCTGGACAGCATTTATTTGCACGATTAATTAAATGTATAAATAATCTAGCTTCATTTAGCCCTCTGATAAATAAATTGCTACCTGTATATTGCTTTTGATTGACACTCAAAACAGTGAAATCATCTCTATCTAATCTTTGCCCTTCCATACTCCTATCTGGACCAGGACCTATAACGGTAACTTTGAAATATTTATCTTCAGCTATTCCTTTTGCTAATGAAAGTACCCGATTAGATGTTGCTGCAAAACCCGGAAATGGATATGAGGTCAGTATTGCGGTGTGAGGCATTAGTTATTTTATAGAATTATAAATGTTACAATTATAGTAAATACATAATAAACAGTAGGCTGCTTACTTTTGGAAAATTGACCAAAATTAAATTTTAATATACTATTCAAGAAAGCACATCAACTAGTATATCTACAATTCTTTCACCTGCTTTGCCATCCCATTTTTCAGGTATTTCGCCTTTTTTCCACTTACCGTTAATTATCTTTTCAAAAAATAGTAATAAAGAACTGGGGCGACTACCAACCAACTCGTTAGTTCCAATTTCAATAGTTTCCGGTCGCTCAGTTGTATTTCTCAATGTCAAACAGGGGACTCCCATAACAGTCGCTTCTTCTGTTATACCTCCAGAGTCGGTAATTACTGCTTTTGCGTTTTTCACTAAATAATTGAATTCAAGATAAGGTTGCGGATCTACGCAATGTAAATTTGGTGGAAGGTTTTCTAATTCGAAAACTTTTTTTACTGTTCGGGGATGAACCGGAAAAATGACAGACATACCACTCGCTCCTTCTAATATTGTATGCAGGTTTTCAGCTAAAATAGTTTTTTCATCTACATTTGAAGGTCGATGCATTGTTAGCACAAAATACTCGTTTTCTTTAAGATAAAAAGTATCCCAAAATGCTGGCTTTTTAAGTTTTTCAATATTAGCCAACAGAGTATCTATCATCGTATTTCCAACAAAAAATATGGAAGAATCATGAACCCCAGTATGTTTCAAATTATCATTAGCGAATTTAGACGTTGTAAAAAAATAGTTTGTTATACTATCCGTTACTATTCGATTAATTTCTTCGGGCATCGTCCAATCTCCTGATCGAATTCCACCCTCTACATGTGCAATAGATATACATAATTTTCGTGCAACAATGGCACAAGCCATTGTTGAGTTAACATCTCCAACAACCAAACACAAATTTGAGGGTTCTTTTAATAACAATTCTTCATACTTTATCATGATTTGGGCTGTTTGTTTGGCCTGGGAACCAGAACCAACCCCTAGGTTGACATGTGGCAGCGGTATTTCTAACTGTTCAAAAAAATCATTTGACATATTAACATCATAATGTTGACCAGTATGGATCAAACGATATTTCAATGTATTATTTTTCTTTTTATGTATAGCATGAATGATTGGTGCTATTTTCATAAAGTTTGGACGGGCACCGGCAATGATATCAATTAACATATGTAAAATATTTTAATAGTATAAAATTTTAAAAATAATTTTATTAATTAGGGCCCGATATTTATAGAAATTTGATAAGTTACATGAACGCCATTTATCAGCAAACTTCTGGAAAGTATGATTACCAGACAGGTTTGACAAAATTTCTAATTGTACAATATGGAGTTTGTGATAAAAAGAACTTGCCATATTGTTAAGAGGCAATCCAGCTTGATCATAAAGAGACCAATAGCCATTATCATATTTTTCAATATTCTTTTCTAGAGTTCTATAACATTTTTTTAACAAATTCTCTGCCAGCTCAATTTCTAGTAATTTCCATGAATCATATACCCCCCAGAGAGCCCAGATAAAGCCATTCAAAATATGGGTGGGTGGATTTACAATGTATTCTTCGATCCAGTAATTCCCGTCTTTATCAATATCAATAACACCGCCTTCATCAATTTTTTTGGTCATACTTATCCAGGCTTTCTTATGAGCTTCCAAATATTTTTGTTCATTGGATTCTTGATAGGCCCGCGCTAATACAGAAAGACCAAGACCTTGTGCTAAACCAGAATACCAGGGGGATTTTAGAGTATCGCGGTATTCAAAATCGAAATAATGGTGCCAAACGTAAACACCTTTTTGGTTGGGTTTAAGGGACTCTATTAGCCAGTCTGCTACAGCATAGAATTTGTTAAGGCGCTCTAAGTCATTCATATCTAAATACAGATTATAATTACCCAAGCCATATTGAGCTATAGCAATGGGATTATATTGTAATCCAATATTCCCATGATAATTCAACATGGGTATACCTTGCTCATCAAAATGACCATTATAATTTGCTTTGTAATGGAATTTCATGTAGTAGGGCTTGGGATGCTCAGGATCTGGCACCGGATTGATTTCCGGTGTCCCATGCCAGAATGATAATTGACTGGTGGTGGGCAGAAGATAGGCTTTGAAGATTCTATTCCAATATTTAATGCGATTCATTGATGTTTGTTGGAACCAATAAATAACACAAGAATATTACTAAATGGAATTCGCGACTTCAATAGCAACTTTGGAAACTTCATATAATTCATTAAATAGGATAGGCGATGGGGTTCCATTTTTTACAGCTTTTATAAAAGCATTCACTTCAGCTTTGTGCCCTTTATCTTGCCGACGAAAATTCATTTTTTTAAAGCCTGGCCAACTATATCCATTCATTTTTCGAAAATTATCCAGTTGAATGATGCTACCACCACAAAAAACCTCGACCCGTTCCTTTGGAAAACGTTTACTACCATTCGCCAGATAATGAATTGAACCAAAGGAATTATCTTTAAATGATAAATTAATGGTTACCTTATCTTTTAATGTATCATCTCCCATATTCTGTACTGACCATTCAACTATTGGGCTGCCGGATAGAAAACGCATTAGATCTATAAAATGACAGGCTTCACCAATAATACGACCACCACCCACTTCTGGATCTTGTGCCCAGTGGTCTGCAGGAATGGAACCGGCATTTATAGTAAATATAAAAGATTTATGTTGTTTCCGTACTTCCAAGAGAGATTTCATTTTTACAATGTGAGGAGCAAAACGACGATTAAAACCAACCATTAAGATTGAAGATTGATTACCGACGATTGAAGATTGAATTTTATTTAATTCATCAAGAGTTAAAGCCAAAGGTTTCTCAACATATACATTTTTATTTGCTTCAAGACTCTCTGATGCAAACCTAGCATGTGAATCATGTCTAGTAGTTATAAATACAGTATTGATATCGGAATCTTCAAGAATTTCCTTGTAATCAGTACCAGAATATTCAAACCCATATTTTTTCGCTGAATGAATACTTGCTACAGGGTCTAAATCTGCAACCAATTTTAAACGGGCTGAGGTCCGTTTTAGTGATGGTAACAATATATGTTTGGCAAAATTTCCTGCTCCGATACACCCAACAACCGGCGACCCAGGAACAGGCAATACTCTCCCTGATGATGCTATTTCAATTGTTCTTTGTTGGCCCTTTTCCTTTCTCTTATCATCTTCTTTATCGTACTCAAACAGAATTCCAATTGCCGACTTATCGTTCAGCAATATATCATAGGCAGCTTCGGCTTCGTGAAAGGGAAAACGATGAGTAATAAGAGGCTTAACATTCAATTTACTTTCAGCCATCATATCCAGAACGGCTTCAAAATTTCGTTGCTCAGTCCAACGTACAAAACCTAAGGGGTAATCGTGGCCTTTTTGCTCGTAATTCTGATCATATCTTCCGGGACCATAAGAACAAGATACCTGAAATGTTAATTCTTTTTCATAGAAATCATCCCGGTGCAACTCCAAGCCGGTAACTCCCACCAAGATGATACGACCCCTTTTCCGACACATTTGTGCAGCTTGGTGCACAGGTTTGTTACTTTTTGTAGCAGCAGTGATTAACACACCATCAACACCACGCCCCCGGGTAAAATGATCCGCGGCAGAAACTGCGTCCTCACCTTTAGATATGTTCACCACTTCAGCACCAAAACTGTGGGCCAAGTTACAGCGTATAGAGTCATAGTCAATCCCCAATACACGACATCCTTGAGCTTTTAGAAGTTGAACAGTCAGCAGACCAATCAGGCCCAGCCCAATTACCACAAAGCTTTCTCCCAAAGTCGGATTAGCAAGTCTAATCCCCTGCAAAGCAATTGCAGCCGGTACTGTAACCGCTGCTTCTTCACCAGTAACATTTTCAGGGATTTTAGCACAAAGGTTTTTAGTTACGGAAACAACTTCCGCATGATGTCCATTGGATATAACCCGGTCACCTACTTGTAACTCTGATACTCCCGCACCAATTTCCTTTACTACACCAACATTCGAATAACCTAATGGAATAGGTTGATCCAATTTCGATTTTACAGATTCAAAGGTTGTAAATAAACCATCTGTTTTAATCTTATCCAGAACCTGTTTGACCCTATCTGGCTGCTGCTTTGCCTTTTGAATGAAATTTGCCTTGCCAAATTCCACCAGCATTCGCTCGGTTCCAGGCGAAACGAGTGAAAGGGTTGTCATTACAAGTATATTCCCCTGCTTTATCTGTGGAGCAGGAACTTCCTCAAGAATAGTATTGCCGTATTTTATGTCATGGATAATTTGCTTCATAAATATCCTTATTTAGTTGCCGTAATCAACATGAAAAGACCCGCTTTAGGGAAAAAACAATGACTTCAGTAGTTGCAATTTGTAAAGCAACTTCAATGATTCAGAATGTAGATGTAGTAGTTTCAATTAGAAGTACCCATGATACAGGTGGTAGAAGTAGACATTCTGGTGATGTTCCACTTATCTTAATTGCGTATGATTCAAGAGTTGATAAATTTACTAAAGTAAAAAACTTGTTTGCTCAACGGATCTCTCAGTGAGATCTATGCCCCATAAATATGCCCCTGCTTCAGCAAATTTTTGATGATCGGCGCCCAAACCAATACCGATTTCAAGAACCTTTAAACCTTGTGTTTCACTAAAACCAGCTAAGGGCGAATATAAATTGACCCTCAAGATTATATCGTGCCTTAGCTTGAGAAATATATCCCGTTTTATCAGTTGATTTGAGATACAAATTTTCACCACACGCAGATTCGTCCCAATAATCATGAACCAACTTTTTATCATTCTTCAAATTGAAACACCAAAAATTTCGAACCACTTATGTAAGGTATAAACATACCATAGTTTCATAGAAACTTGATCTACATTATTTTTTGAAATATTCACCCATTCTTTAATTGGCTGAGGATTAATAATATTGTTATCCCCTAATTGTTCAATAACATATTTCCAATCAATTTGATTCAATATCCAGTCATTAATGGGATAGCGGAACCCCTGTTTTTTAACTTTTAAATAATCAGATCCTTGTTGGCTTTGTAGCAATGCTGTCAATCTTGATTTTTGTTCCTTTTTATTATCAGTATCTAAATTCATAAATAATGCAGCCACATTATCCTTTTGCAACAGTGGAACACGTACCTCAATAGAGGCTGCCATGGAAGCCTTGTCCATGTAAATCAAATTGTGACTGGCAAGGAAGCCTTTTAAATCAAGGTAAAAGTATTTTTTCAAACCATCTATACCTGAAGTTATACCGTCAATTTTTCTACTGTAGGCAGAATACCATTCATCTTGTAATAGTTGATTTATTTCTTGGACGGAAAAATAAGCTGTGAGGCTGAAGTAATTCGATGGTACAGGGTTTTTAAGAAAATTTTTTAACCGTTTTAAATCACGATATCGCTTACCTGAAAGAAAAGGCAATAAAGGCAATAGTTTATATTTGCTGTATTTGTCAATGTTTAGGAGTATCCTATGCCGAGTATATCCTGCATCAATTTCATCACCACCCATACCTGATAACATCACCGTACAACCCAGCTCATTAGCGGTTTTAGCCAATAAATAAGTTGGTATAATTGCCGGATCAGCAACTGGTTCATCCAAGTGGTATATCATATCATCATAAATACTCAATTTGTTCTGCTCATATTGTATTTTATTTACTCTAAGGTTGTATAATTTCTCAAACTGTCTGGCTCTTATAGATTCAGTATCATTCAAATCAAGGTTTAAAAAAAGATGGCCCCTGTCCTTTAATGTGTAAGCAATTATTGATGAATCAATCCCCCCACTAAAGTAAATACCAACTGGAACATCAGAAACGGTTTGACTTATAATTGATGAAGGGATATCATAACCAATCTGTCTATTAATATTTGAAACATCCCAATATTGTTTGTTTTCATTGGTTTTATTTTTCAGATCAAAACATAAATAATGGCCTGCTTCCACCTTATAAATTTCCTCAAATAGCGTATCGGGTTCGTAGATCCAACCATTTGCAAAGTACTCACCAAGAAGATTTTTATTAAGAACTGGTTTCATAAGACCTAATTCAAAAAAAACTTTTGGTTCAGAACCAAATAATATCTGTGCTTCGGAAACATGATAATATAGTGGCTTTACTCCCAAGTGGTCGCGTACCAGTAGTAATCTTTCATTTTGTTGATCATAGAAAACAAAGGCAAAAATGCCGTCTATAACTTCTAATGTTCTATTAATTCCAAGGTTGATTAGGGACTCATACAATACTTCTGTATCGGTTTTTGTAATAAAATTAATCTTGTATTTTTGAACCAATAGTTTTTTTAAATAGTCATAATTATAAATCTCTCCATTATAAGCCAAAGTATAATTATCATACTTTTGATATGGCTGGTGACCCTGGGGACCAAGTCCTATGATACTTAAACGGGATTGAAAAAGAGATAACCAATCATTTCCACATTTGTGATGAACCAAGCCCCAATCATCAGGTCCGCGATGCGGTAGAATATTTTTATTTATGTGCAACGCATTTTTTGATATGATTCCAAAAATTCCACACATGTTTAATAAAACTTTCTACTTTTATTCATTTTATGAATTTCTTGTATCCAAGAAATAAGCATTCCAAACTTTTGATTTGGTGTTGGTAGTGATTTTAACCGCTTATTGCCATTCATAATTAGTTTTTCACAAAGTTTATTATCAGTTGCAAGAGAATATAGTTTTTCAGCTGCGTCAGCAGCAGATCTTGGTTCAAAGTAAATGGCTGCATCACCGCAAGCTTCTCTTGCAAAGTCTAAATCTGTTGTAAGAATAGGCTTATCCATATACATCGCCTCTGGATATGTAGCAGAAAAGGTTTCTAAAAGGGTGGGTAAAAAAACAATGTCGGATTTATTATATAGGTCTATGCATTCACTTATTCTTAAAACCCCACAATTAATTATACTTTTTTCAACTTTATATTTTTTTACAAGAGACCAGAAAAGTTTAACCTCTTTACCCTCAGAAGGCAACGTTACATAGAACTTAAACTCTATATCTTTTGAACTCATTTTAACTTTATGCGATAATTCTGGTATAATCGTTAAATTTTTATGAATATAGGGAGCAGTTATAGTTACAACATTTATAGATTTTGAAGTACTTCTAATACGCTTTTTTTTCTTACCTAAAAAAACATTGGAGTAGGTATTTGGGAACACTCTTATTTGGCTCTCATTGATTCCTAACAATCTTTGGAGACCATGGGATGCTACAGGCGCTTCTACCCAATAATAGTCTTTCGAATTTAAATAAAATTTTTTATAAGCAATAAGTAGCCTCATTAGTAAACGCTGGTGAAAAGATAAAATATCCATTGCGATTTTACTCGAATGCGTTACCCAGGGGTCAGCAAATCCAACAAGATGGGGACATTTAAAATTTAAATAGGCTGGACCAAAGATCGTAAATGCTACATCTGGCTTAAAGATTAATTCTTCATTATGAATTATTTTTTTTATTTGTTTTCGTTTAAAAATATTTGCTGGGGATATATTAATTATTTTTATTCTAGAATCAGTTTGTATTTTTTCATCTAAATTAAAGTGAACAGCGTTTGATACTAAATATCTAAATAAAAATATTTTATCTTTTTCAATAGATTTTGTTATAAATGCCGCCGCTACCTGTACCCCACCGCCCATAACAATTGTAGTTGCATTGACTAGAATTTTCAAAAATTATATAAAATAAATCTTATTTGAACCAATTGTCTAGTTTTCTTCCTGAAAACTGCTCAATTTTTTTTACTTCATCATAAAAATACTTTAGTAGTTGTTCTCTTTGTTTTTCAGATAAAGTGGGAAAGTCATCACCTTTATTAATGTTATGAAAAATATCGACAATTCCTCTTTTTCTAATAAAATCTATAAAAAATTTTCCTTTTAAAGAAGAGTTACTCAGCCATTCCCCAACTCTGACTAAATTATTGTAAATATTTTGGTATTTTGGTCTATCCTTAGTTACATGATATTTTTGATTAACAAGTGTAGGCACAAAACTTTCATCGACACCAATAATTTTGAAAAAGTTTTGAATAAAGGAACGCGAATTATTTACCAAGTCATCATAGAAAAGAATATGTATATTTTCTTTTGGAAAATATTTTAAGTATGCAGATAGATGGTGATAGTACCTTGCAGTTTTAACATGCTCCCACTCGGGGACCAAAACATTTTCTATTTTGTCACTTACTTTTCCAGCTCTTAAAAACATTCGATAAGATGAGTATTCTCTTTCAACAGGATGCCGCAACACTAATATTATTTTCACTTTAGGGTAATTCATATAAATATTTCGTGCTGTATCAGGAAATTGATCTGTTGAAAAATATGATGGACAAATTTCTCCAACAGCTTTTTGGTTTGAATAGTGGTCAAAATATTTATTATACCAATCAAATCCGTTATTAAAATATCTACTAAAAAAGTGTATCTCTTTTTTCTTAATCGGCACACAAATGTCATGATGTTCTTCACAGCAAGCATGTATCCAAGTAGTTCCTGCTTTCCCTGTCCCGCACAATAAAAATGTGAGCTTTGGTTTGTTTTCCATTATAAAAAATTGCTCTTTTCTATTTATTGACTTATTTGTCAATATTGCTGTGTTTCTATATTAGTATATTTAAGAATGTTTTTTGCAAGCAGGGTATAACTAAAATTTTGTGCCAACTGTCGTGCCTTGATCCTAAAATTATTTATATTGTTATCGTTTGTAAATAATGATCTTATCTTTGACAGTGCGGCATGGAAATCACGGTCATTTACCACTAATTCAGGGGTGATTGGGGGATAACAATTAGTTGCGGACCGGCATAAAATAACAGGTAAATTACATGCATAGGCTTCTAATATTCCTATAGATATATGAGATACCCAAAAACCCACATCTGCAGCGCAATAATATTTTCTTAATTCACTGTTTGGTACTCTATCGATAAAACTAACAGTTTTTGTATCAGCAAATAAAGTTGATGAAAGATCTCGCAATTTTCTCTTGTATATATCATTTAACTTTCCAATGATAATTAACTTCATTTCAACACCTGATTCCGCTAATTCTTGTATAAGACAATGGATCTCTTTTGATTCCTCAATCCTGCCCGATACAATACCAACAAACTCTTTGTTATCAATCGATAGGGATTTTCTTATTGTCTCTCTATCATTTTGATTGAAAAAAAAGTTTTCGATTGAAACGCCAGCGAACTGCGTTTTTACTTTGGGCGCAAATGACTTAAATCTAGCTAATAAATTATCGGTTTGGTCTTTTGCAAATGTAACAATAAGATTAGCAGTATTATAGTTTAAATATGTTATATATAATTTATATAGAGAAAATAAAAATTTTAAGCCAATATTTTCATTTAAAGAACCACTTTTGTGCTGATCGATGATATAATAAAATCCTATTCTCCTTCTTAATAAAGAAATTTGCAATGTAAGGGTATTCTCTGGTCCATGTGCATAAACAACATCCGGATTTATAGTATTAAATAATTCCTTAATCCCAAATAAATAATTTTGGCAGGAAAATGGGAATTCAATAGATTTAAGCCTGATTATTTTTAGTTCTTTATTCCCAAAGTTGTTTGTTATTCTGACTCTTTGCCCATTATTTAAATTTGGATTATAATAATTGCTGGAAACTACATAAACATTATGCCCAAGTTTACTTTGAGCAAATGCATGAAAATATTCTTCATAACCATACTCAGGTTGGAAATATGGTATCACATGCAGAATTTTTAATCTTTTATTCATAAATGGATTTGCTTTTTATATACTTTTGTGATTCAGTTGTTAATTCAGGATAAATTGGTAGCGATAATATTTTATTTGAATATTCAAATGCTACTGGGAAATCTTCAGGGGTATGTTCTAAATATTTATACGCTTCCAAATATGGCAAAGCAGTTGGATAGTGTATCCCAGTAGATATACCATTATCTTTAAGATGTGTTTGTAGGTTATTTCTATTTTCTGAACGAATGACATATAAATGAAAAACATGATTTGCCAGAGGGTGTACTGCAGGTAAGTTGATATTATTATCAGCAAATAGTTCATTATAGATACCTGCGCGTTTAATGCGTAATTCAGTCCATTTATTAATATATTTCAACTTTATTGAAAGGATCGCTGCCTGTAGTCCATCCAACCGACTATTAATACCTTCAAATTCATGGTGATGCTTTTTAATAGCGCCATGATTGGCAAACATGCGTACAACTTTTGCAAGTTTATCATCATTAGTAACGATGCAACCAGCATCGCCATAGGCACCTAGATTTTTCCCAGGAAAAAAACTGAATGTGCCCGCATCTCCAAAAGTCCCAACATTCTGCCCTTTCCAATGGGCAAAATGGGCCTGTGCGCAGTCTTCAATGACCTTTAATTTGTATTTTTTAGCAATAGCCATAATCTCTGTCATATTCGCCGGATGACCATACAAATGGACAGGAATGATGGCTCTGGTTCTTTCCGTAATCTTTGCTTCGATCATTGAAGCATCAATAGTGTAGTAATCGGGGTCAATGTCCACGAAAACCACCCGCGCACCAGCCTGAGTAATGGTTTCAGAAGTGGATATCCAGCTCAAGGCAGTGGTAATGACCTCATCACCGGGAGCCAAGCCTAAAGCCTTCAGAGTAATGTAAATGGCGTCCGTGCCATTTGCACAACTGATACAGTGCTTCACGCCATATACATCAGCATATTCCTCTTCAAATTTCTGTACGTATTTACCTTTGATAAAAGCCGTTTCGTTGATCACATTTTGGATAGCGAAATTAATTTCATCTCTAATGGAATAATACTGAGCTTTTAAGTCTACAAACGGGATTGGTTTCATATTTTTATCCGATATTTTTAGTTTTGAGAAAATGAAAGTCTAATTTATTTCCAAGAACCATGCGCAATACAACTTTTATAATAAAATTATTGTTGAACTAGCTCAATTCGACAGAAATTTTTTACTGTGAGCTCAGCAAATACTTCAATTCATTGTTGTATTACTAAGATTTATTAAAGAAAAATGAAGAAATAAATGGAGATTAAGATAAATTATTTAATGATGTAACTATTTTAATAATATCTCTTTCTGTTATGTAATAATGAGTAGGTATATTTAGTAATTGCTGCGAAATACTTTCACTTTCAATTAATTCTTTTTTATTAAATAATATTCTTTTATCATTATACCTTATTAAATGAATTGGTTTTTTCCAATTATAATTTCTAATCTCCACTTGCTCTTTTTTCATTATTTGCCATATTTTTTCAACTGTATACTTTGTCTTGTTCAATACTGAGTATCTAGTATAAACAATATCTGAATGGGCATTCACAATGGGTCTTTTATATAATTTATCATCTAAATATTTTTCAATTAATTGTGTATTTATTTTACGTTTTAAATTAATCTTATTTAGCATTTTTAAATTCATAGAACCCAAGTATGATCTTACTGAATTCATCAATAAATTGCCATCATCAGTTATATTTGAATTCTTATATAATTTTGGTAATAATTTGTTTAATTCATTATCATTTTGTGGTAATAAATTATTTTTAGTTAAATAATCAATAATTTTTTTTGTTATTGTATATTCATTTAAACTAGTATTTAGTAACTTTTTTAATAATTCATAAAATTCAGGGTAATTATTAATTAATAATTTAGCAAAAGTAATTGGCAGATAGGATTTATATACTTCATTGTTTGTTAATATGCTCTGGAGTACTAAAGCATAGACTATTCTGAATTCCTCACCTAATGTTTGTAAACAATAATGATTTTTTAGTTTTGAAACCTTATCTATAAAACTAACATTATTAATTACAAGCATCCCACCCTCACCCATCGACAAGGGTTTATCGAAATTAAAACTAAAAAATGCAAAATCACCAAATAAACCAACAAATGTACTATTATATTTTGATCCTAAAGCATGAGCGCAATCTTCTATTAATATGATCTGATTATTATTTGCTATTTCGGTAATTCGTTTAACATCACAAGGTATTCCATACAAGTGTGCAAATATTATTGCCCTAGTTTTTGAGTTTATTCTTCTTTCAATACTATTAGGATTTATATTAAAATCTAAAATCGAGTTATCTACTAATACCGGAACGCCACCAGCCGAAATAATGGTTTCTATAACCTCATTACAAAATAATGATTGGACGATTACTTCATCACCACTCTTCAAATTTAATACTTTTAATGCTAAATATAATGCTGAACGCCCTTGATTCACAGCAACACAGTATGGTGCACCAATAATTGATAAGAATTCCTGCTCAAAATCATAAATACTTTCACTAGATATTTTTTTTGAATTAAATACGTTCGAACGAATCCATGCGATATCAATAAATGGCTTAGCTCTAACTATCATTTAATTATACTTTTTCAATTAAAACGTCAAATCGGATACCTAAAATGGCTGTTTCCCTTGAATTAATATTATTTTGATCTAGAAATTTATATTTTACTCCATCAATATTTGATAAGGTTTCTTCAAAAAACTCTTTCTTATACCATAAATGTGTTGGGATAAAATTATAAGTACTGATATTTGATAAAAACTCTTTTATATAAAATAATAATCTTTTAATGTTATTTATACCTTTATAATCCAAATAAATATTCTTCTTGCATTTTAATGGGATATCCCCAATTAATATTTTTCCTTGAGGTTTTAAAACTCTAATTATTTCAGTAATTGCTCTTCTCGCATAAATATAATTAGGAAAATAGTGGAATACACTATAACACAATATTTTATTAAATGAATTGTTATTAAATGGCAAATCAATTGCTTCAGCAATATAAAAATTATCACCCAAATAACTTATCGCATTATCAATCATCCCAGATGATAAATCAACTCCCTTGAAATCCGAAATAACATCATTCAGTTTACTAAGTACTATTCCGTTACCACATCCAACATCTAACAATTTATCATATTCTCGCAAATCAATTTTATTTATGATGTCTTGTATTATTTCATTAAATGTATTATTACTAATAGTATCACCTAGTTCCGTATATCCTACAGCTGTAATTGGATTTTCATAAGCATTTGCCATTCCTGTCCAATAATTAGACCAAAAATTTATATCTTTATTTTTTTTGTTCATGTTCTATAACATCAAAACTTGAATTTAAATAAATATTATAATAATAATTGTTTTTGAAAATATCCATTTATAATGCACAAGCTAAAAACAAAAGAATAATTAGAATATTTAACTATGAATCTTTTTTGTTAATAAATTTTCTATGAAATATATCATTTTAACAATTTCGCTTTTCCCTAAATCTTGATGAACTGGTAAATGCATAATATGCTTTGAGATTTCATGTGATATTGGAAAATCTTTATATTTAATTGGGGTTATTAACGTATGATATAGTGTGCTAACACCAAAACCTGCTGCATTTAATTCATAGTACAAATAATCACGATATTCTCTTGTAGGAGTATTAATATATATAGGATAGGCAACAGGAACAATATTATCTGGGAAATCAATATAAAACGGCTGAATAACAGGTGATAATTGTTGTATCAATTGCGAATATAGTTCAGCATTATCGCGTCTTTTCATTGCAATAGCCCATAAATCATACTGCCATGGTGATGGTACGGATTCATTGCTAATTTCAATATCATTAATTAAATGTTCACTTTCTTCATTAGCTATTAATGCGCCACCAAAATCAATAGGAAGCATTTTATGTAACGAAAAAATAGAGATATCTCCTTTTCTTCCAGTTGAACCGAAAATCAGATCAGTGTACATAGAATGAGCCTGATCTTCTAAAATTAAAGAACCCTTTTCTCTTACTAATTCAATAATTTTTAAATAATTAGGATCGATATAACCAAAATAATGAATTATTACAAATACTTTAACATTATAAGTATTAAGCATTTTTTTAAGATCAACCATATCGATATGCAGCTTATCATTAAGTTTATAAAATTCAAATGGCAATTTTGATTCTGAAACAGGATCAAATACTCCCGAACCTTCATATGGAGACCATCCTATATATGAAGGGAGGAGTATAATTTCGTTTTCCTCAAAATTTATTTTATCTAAAAAATAAAAAAAGCCTGTTCTTGCATTTTTAAATAATCTGATTAATCTTCTAAAATGATTAATATTGGTTGCTGATTTATCTATTATCATTTCCAAAATATTCTAATATTATTATTACCAAAACCATTCAAGCAAAGTTTAAGCGTTCTTAAAGCTATTTTCTATAAATATTACAATATGTTAATATTATTTAAATAATCTTAATTCATTAGCAAAAAAATCGATACAACAAAGAAGAATATTGTTTTACTATATCAGGCGATATTTTTGAATTTGAAATTAATTCTGTCAAATCACTCAATAATTTTTTTTGTTTGGACTCTCGTTCTGTATCATAGTTACTTGGCAAGTACCTATAATAATTGATAGGAGTTTTTTCACCACCTAGTGTGTCCTTAAATTTTATAAGACCTTTGTTGTCTGCTGGGCTAAGGCCCAGATCTAAGTAGACTTTATCCCTTGCACAACCATATTTCATTACTTCCCAAAGTAATAAATTGTTTGGACGATATTCCAAATAATCTAAATGCGAAACTCCCATTTTATCATAAATAGCATGATTACTATCTAATATAAAGGCAGATCCAATGGGCTTATCCCCCAAAAAAGTAAACCAAATATTTCCATAACCATTTTTAACGAAATAATTATATAGTTTTAAATAAAATGTATCAGATTGAGGCAGTATTTTAAATTTATCTATACGTAATTTCATTAATAAATTAAAAAACATCTCTACCCCTTCTTCCGTATTAATTGTCTTAACATATAGGTTATTTCTTTCTGCTTTCTTCACATTTTTTTTAAAACTATAACTAGTATTATCCCAAATAGTGTCAATATCACAGTTTAATCTGATTCGGTGACAAAAAGCCTTTCTAATGTTAATAAAATCTATTTTTATTAATTCGTTATATTCACCTAATAATTTGAGAGTGATAGGCATATCAGTAAAATTATTTCTTAAAAAAGATGCTGCTTCCATAAGTTCGTCATTATCTTTTACTAATGGATCAGTGTAGTCTGAAAAAGGAAGGGAAATTATTCTTGTTCCAAAAATATCGTCGATAATTGAAAAATGTAGTATAGGCTTATTGATATTATTTCTAAGAACTGAATAGAATTTGTAATCATATTCTTCCTTAAGTACTTTTATCCAATTAGACGAATAAAATAAATCTTCGTTATAAATATAATCTAAATCTTCTAAATCAATTATTTTCATCTTTATTACTAATTTATCTCAAGAATTCTAACTACTTTAATCGCATGATCGGGCCCTGTTAGGCATTCTATTCCAGAAAGTATACAATCCACAAAATGAGCCAGTTCTGTCTTCAGGGGCTCCACCCAATTAATTTTAGGCATCATGACGTCCCCTGTTCGTTGATTCAATGTGAATGAGCTGGGATTGTCAAAATCCATGTTGTCTCCAAGTATGGACATGCGATCAATACCTTTGTCATAGATCGCAATTTTATTTTCAGCGATGTCGTCATAGACCACCATCTTTTTCGACCCCACAATGGTCATCCGGCGGATCTTGTGAGGGTCTAGCCAGCTTACATGGATATTTGCCACAATATTATTAGAATATGTAATGTTTAAAAAAACAACATCGTCAATACCTTTTTGCACGTAATCCATTCCGTTTCGTGTTACATGGAGAGGTTCCAGTTCATCCAGCCAGTACTGGATGATACTAATATCATGTGGTGCCAGGTTCCAGAGAGCGTCAACATCATCGCGGATGCGACCCAGGTTCACTCGCTGGCTATAGATGTAGCGGATATCACCTACTTCACCTGAATCAATCAGAGTTTTGACATACCGCACCGCAGAATTAAAGAGAAAAGTATGACCAACCATTGCTACCAGTCCTTTTTCATTCGCTATTTTGCCAATCTGCTTTACTTCAGCAACTGTTGTGGCCATGGGCTTCTCTACCAAGATATGCTTGCCTGATTCAAGACATCGCAGAGCAAAATCAAAGTGAGTGGCCACTGGGGTGGCAATTACCACGGCTTCTATATCTGCATCATTAAGAATATCTTCAACTCGAGAAGAAACCCTTACAGAAGGATAGAGATCTCGAACAAAATGTCGTCGATCTTTTGACAAGTCTACGACTGTTTTTACCTGACAATTTTCATTCGAAAATAAATTTCGAAGTAAGTTTGGTCCCCAATACCCAACTCCTATTTGCGCAATATTTATTTTTGATGAATTATTCATAAATTAATCATTATTACCTTTTTTTAAAAAATTTATAAGAATAGTTGTTATCCTAATAGCCATTTAGGATAATTAATAAGATGCTTTTACATAATCGTTTCTAAGTCTATTAATGGGCTTTCCAAAACTATTAATATATCCAAAAGATATTAATGTCCAGATCAATACCTCTGATCTGTCGCTCGTAAAACTGCTACTGCCAATTCCAGAAATAGTCAAGAATAATAATAGGAAAAAAAAGAAAAGTTTATTTATTCTTGGAAGGTTATTAGTAAAAAAGATTGGTCTGAAAAAATGAAATAATATCATTGTAAAACAAATAGGCCCAAATATTCCGAAGAATGAAAAATTTTCAACGTAAAATGAATCCATTGCCGCATAGGATTTACCCATGCCTAAACCATAAAACCAATTCCATTCTAAAATATTTTTTATTGATGAAGACTGGCTACTTTCTAATGAATATCTCAAAAATATTGTATCGTATATACCCGTAAGACTAAGAGTTTCAATCCTACTCATTTCAGGAAACTTATTAATTAAAACTATGAAAGAAGTAAAAATGATTCCTAAGATAACATAATGTTTGAATTTTATAGAAACTAAATAGTAAAAAAATATAAATAAGATCGAGCAAATAACTCCTAGAAGAAATGTCCTACTGAATGTTAAACCTCCTATAATAATTAATAGTATTAACAAAATAAATAATATTAGTCTTTTCTTTTCAGTTATTAACAAATATATAGTACAGAATAAATTAATAGAAACAAATGTCGACGCAAGATAGGGTAAACCAAATATGCCACTAAATCTATGCCAATCATTACGTTTTGGTGAAAATAGTTCAGTAATTATTATCTCTGCAAAATCCACATCCATTAACCAAAGTATTGAAAAAAAATAAGTTGGTAAAGCAAGAATATAAACAACGTATTTTACTATTTGGTTAAAGGTGAATTCTTTGTGAATCATGATAGCTAATTTTAACCCAATAAAAATTCTTAAATATGAATCATAAGCAGTCATAAACAAACGATAGTCATTATTTCCTAAAACAAATCCAAAAATTGTTCCTGAAATAAACATTACAGTTAAGAGTAATAATATATGGTTAATTCGAAATTTGTAAAAAACTTTAAATATTGTTGGGATCATAATTAATATTATTAATATAAAATCAATTCTTATCGAATCAGTTATCCATATTCCATTCGTAAAAAAAAACATTAATATCATTGGATAATATTTTTGAATCTTTTTAATCATTGGGGGAAATATTTATTACTATTTTAAAAGTAAAGAGTAGTGATAAGTAAAAAACTTTGAGGCTAAATTTTTGGAAACTTTAAGAGCAATATTTTTGGGGAAATAATGTAAGAAAGCTATATTTCCGTAAGAATATTTATATACTCTCATGTTCGGATTTGATAGCAGTGCTTCTAATATGCTTAACCCACAAGTTTGCAAAAGTCTTCTAATGGTAGTAGGATTGTAGAAATTGATGTGACCCGTAGCATTTTCCGTAAAATCTTTAGATAAGCGCAAATTATCTTCACAAGGGACTTCAACAAATACATAACGACCAACTCTAATAGCCTCATAGATCAATTTTCTTGGATATTCCAAATGTTCAATTACATGGCTTAGTATAACCAAGTGAAATTCGTCTGAACTAAATGGTAGATTATATCCATCAAAAGTACTACTATTTTTTAATTTTTTAATTTTTTTGGTTCGGATTATGTCAATTGCGGATTTTGAAATATCAAGTGCAGTATATTCCTTACCAAAATTTTGTTTTTCAAGGTTTTGTAGAATTGAACCATCACCCGCACCAATTTCCAGAATTTTACTGTGGGGGTATTTATTACATAGTTTTATAATATTATCTGACTTATCTATTGAACAAATATATCTCCATTTGCTATTATTGTTTTCATAAAATTTGTCGTATTTCTCTGATAAATAATTTTTTACTTTAGTCATATTTTAAATCTTTACATTACTAATCTTTTGAATATTTGATAAAATATTATTAATAGAGTTGTTTTTAAAAAACTTTTCGCTATCAATATCTAATTCTTTCAACTTACCATTTTGGATTAGGGATGGGATGTCATCTTTCTCAGCCAAGACAGCATAGTTATTATTAATTATTTCTTTCACATTTTCCCAACCGGGGAGTTTGCATATAATTGTTTTTAATCCAAATCCTATACCCTCAAATAAAGCCGTGGAGAATACACCAATTTGATATTCAGATTTAGCAAGATAATGATATAATGGCTTACTGTCTTCGTCTGCAAAAATTAAGTTTTCCGGTATATCGCCTATTTTATCTAATAATTCTTTTTTCCAGTTAAAATATTGTTTGGGGTGCAACTTGTAAATAACTCTAAAACTCGGCAGCTTTTTTGAAAGATAAATACTTAAATCAAATAACTTTCTTCCCAAAACATTTTGTGATAAAACAATTATCTGATTTTTAACTCTTTGCGGGGATACATTTTTCTTAAATGATTCAAAATGAGGAAATCCAACACTAATCACATTTTCCTGTTTAATTGGAAAAGTAATATTTTTTTTCCAGAAATCTCCAAATAAAAATACGTAATCTGGAAAAATAGATATATCTGTATTAAATGAGTTAGGATAATCATAGGTTATTTGACCTGGATAGGTTGGACCGTGCTGAATTTCAATTACAGGTATTTTTAATTCTTTTGCTGCTTGAATGTAAGGGGTAGCACCTGCCCATGAGTTTGTTATGATGACCTTAGGATGAACTTGTTTTACAAGAACTCTTGCCGTAATTATTTTGTAATTAATCGATAAAAAGTAATTACGCAGTTTGATTAAACTAATTTTAACATCAAAGCATCTATTTAGAATATCAGTTAAATCTTTGGCAATTTTTTCAATTTGTTGGTTGGTTTTAGAATAAAAATATGGCAATATCTTCGCTTTTATATTGAAATAATCTTCATATACTTTGTCATTGTTACCGAATTTGTAGAAATTAGTGATTCCTCTATACGGTCTTTTAAGTAAAGTTACATTTTTAAGATATTCTAAGTAATAATCATTGTAAATATCAATATAATTACTATTAATAAACTCAAGTCTTTTGCTTCCAATTAAAAGATATTCGCATTTCTTCAACCCATAAAACTCATTGTGTTTAATACTGTGGAGGAGATATGAAAACATGTTATTAGCAATATTTCTATATTTAGGAAAAATAGCAGGAGGACTAAAAATACCCAATGCCGGTAATAATAGACTGTGATATATGTATAGTCTCGTGTGTTGGTATATCTTAATATTATTAACCTCCAGATCAAATAAATTATATTCTTGTTCTATTTTACATAGTTTATTTGAAACTGATATCATACTCAAATGTTCTTAACGATATTTAATATAATCAATTATAGAATTTTAATACTTTCGTGGCAATCGGTTAATATTAAATTTCATTTATACTTTTAGATTTATTATTAAAACAGGTTAAAAGTTAGTTTTTTGAGTTTTTTTGTATTTTTCTTTAATAACTGGCCAATAACCTTAGAATAATCTCTTGCATCAATACCATTATTGGGACGTAATGTAACAATATCATTTTCAGTAATAATCTCCCCCTTTTTCATATCTCGCGCAAAATAGAGTCCTCTTCTAAAACTTTTAATATGACCCGATGTAATTTCAGAATTTAATGGTATTTTTTTCCCATTTCCTTTTAAGCTATTTATTAATTTAATTTTTTCAATTAACTGAACAACTTCTTCCTTTGTAAAAGATACCTGATGGTCTCTAAATGATTTCCCTTCCCGTGTGTCCGTAAAATGAAATTCAATTATTTCTGCACCCATTGTGATCGCTGTTTCTACAGCTGTAGTTCCGATTGTATGGTCAGAATAGCCAACCGCAATATTAAATATCTTTTTGTATTCTAACATGACATTCAGATTAGCTTCTTTAGCAGAGATAGGATACATTGATGTACATTGCAGTAAACCAAAGTTTTTAGTGTCTTTATAAATATCATTTTTAGATTGAATATGTTTCACTGATCCTTCCACTTCTTTCATAGTTGAAAGGCCAGTGGAAAGAATAATAGGCTTACCATATGATGTTATAATATCTAAAATAGGGTATGCTGTTAAATCACCGGAACCAATCTTATAAAAAGGAATGTGCGGATCAATCCATTCAAAAGCACTTGGGTCCCAAACAGATGCTGTAAACAAAACATTGTTTTTCTTACACTGTTTGGCTAATGCAATATATTGATCCGGTTTTAATACAAATTTTTCAAAATGCTTATTTCTGTCGGAATCTTCAACCTTACTTACAAGTGAATCTCCCGTATAAATTTGAAATTTGACTGCATCGGCGCCAGACTCACAGGCTAGTTGTGTTAATTCTTGTGCATACTCAAAATCCCCTTCATGATTACCGCCAATTTCTGCAATTAAAAAAGGGCCCTGTTTACCGTGCCAATTATTCATTTAATTTTAACCATCTGCTGTAATATCTGCCACTTTAAAATCAAAATCTGATCTCACTTTAAACGCTGCTTTTTCATAGATACAACATAACCCATTTTACCATAAAGCATATCTTGTTTTACAAGTAAGATGTTTTTTTATTAAATGAAATTCTCTTGCATCACAATAAAGATCATCTCTTTCTAATCGTACCCAAAAACAAGGCTACTGATAAATAGAACATTTCTCCGCTTTGCTTTTGTTCTATTATAAATAAGGAAACTCTATTTTGTACCAATTTTTTAGTTTAAATCTCTTTATTCAATAAGATAAATAAACTTGTTTTTTCTGTAACCAGATTGTTCTGATAAATGCGTATAATAATTGATTCCACCTAATTCAGTTATTTTTCTATCTCCAATCTCTTGAAAATCAATTCTTGGTGTTGGTTTATGTAATAATTTATGTTCATATTTATAATTACTTATTAAAATGAATTTTGTTGAATCAATTTGATTTTTAAACCACCTGTTTATTTTTGTGTAATTTCCTGTTTGATGATAAAATATCGGCCTTAATTTGGTATTAACAGATAACCAATGTGCATGACCACCAACTATATATAGACTGTCTGAAGAAAGTTTATTTATTTTGTTTGATGAATTACGTATTGAGTACGTAGCTCTTGAATACCAAATACCATTTAACATAATATTTGGACAAATGAAGGATAATATTAATAATTTATTAATTGAATTTTTTGTAAACCTATATATAATAAGGTATATAAATAAAAAACAAAGTGGAAATGTAAAAACTAAATATTTGCTTGTGTAATATAATTGCTCTTTAGGTCCTCTTATTTTGAATGGTATATCTGGAAAAAAACTAAAATAATCATTTGGATTTATCCACTGATGCAAACCATTAACAATAACTCCAGCCAAATAATAACTAGATAAAACAGAAGTAATTATGAGTACAATCATTTTTTTATTTTTATTTATATTTTCACTAATTAATTCTGAATTAATTAAATATTGACCAGCAAGTATAAAAAATGGAATATAAAAATGAACCATTCTTCTGTCATAACCCATTTGACCATTAATGCATAAAGAAATTGAGTAAATAACAATCCAACAAATACAAAATAGTTCTATTGATGTTAAATTATTAAATGAATATTTTAATCTTTGATAATTATTAATTTTTAAAAAACCAAAAGCAAAATAAAGTAGCACCGATATAAACACAAAAAATGTACTTGGATATTGCATTATAGTAAAGCCGAATGGTGAGAATACTATATGTTTTATAATACGATTAATGTTAACACTACCAGATGCAGTATATTCAAGCAGTAACTTGTATTCATTGATATTTGGAATTATAAATAGAATAACGAAAGGGACCATCACAATTAAAAATCCTAATAGAACTCTACTAATTTCTTTTATGGAAATATAATCCCTCAAATATTCAATAAATAGATATGATGCCAAGACTGGTAAAAACATTACGGCTGTAAGTTTTGATAATATGGCTAGGCTATAAGCAGCTCCAATTAGATAAAAAGAGAAATTAGTTTTTTTTTGTTTTGAAGATAAAAATAGAATGAATGTTAAAAAACATATCTCAAGTAATAAAGGTGTCCCCCATTTAGCATACATTAATAATTCATGCATGAAACCAAATAAAAATGCGCAAATAAAAGCATTTTTGTAGCCGCAGCTTGATTTAAACATAAGAAACAACATTAATATTATAAACCATAAAGAAATTATAGGTACCAATCTAGCTGAAAAATAACTTACTCCTACTAACGTAAACGAAGTATATGTTAATAGGTTAAATAGCGGTGCACCATAATAAGACATTTTTAAATCATCAGGTATAAAAGTATTAAATAATACTTTTGACCTTGCATTATGCACCCAATATCCTTCATCACCAAGATCTCCAATGCGTTTAAGAGGCGAAGGATCTGCATCTAAATGGATCAATTGAAATGAAAATAATACAGTAAAAAATAGTATAACAAACCAGTTTGTTTTAAACATATCTTTTCTAAAACTTATTGATTTATCAAAAATACCTGTGTATCCCTCCTTTAAAGGTGAAATACTTATGCCCTAAAAACCCATATACTGAAACAAAACATAAAGATAATACATGTGAAATCGTTTTTAAATAGGATTCGTTTATTTGTTGCCATATGACATCGTTAATAATAAATATGAATAATAATGAAAGAATATTTGTTAATAATAAGCCAAATAAACCTAGTCGCAAAACCACCTACAAACAAGTATTTGTAATACTGTAATAAATTAATTAAACTTTAAAAAAGATTTGAAAATTGATTATTATCAAGAATTAACGAGCATTATAGTATTTTTGGTACAAACCGCATTACCTCATTCTTGCGGTATGGTTTTTCCCCAAAATGAAGGTTACCTTTTGCACCCCACATGTCCCACCAATATTCAGCAAAATTTCTTATTGTTTGGGGTTTTCCTGTTCCGATATTTTTAAAAAGAGGATTGCCACATTCAACTTTATTAAAATTAAGGGCCTGCATAAATTGATAAGCAACTTCTTCAACAGAAATAAAATCTCTAATTTGTTCACCTTCAGTCAAATTAACATCTTCACCTGAAAGAGCTGCTTTTTTTAGTGATGGCCAAAGTCTATTATCATCCTCACCTTCACCAAAAACTTGGAATATTCTCAAATATTGCATTTTCAAATTGTTCTCGATAGCCCATTGTTGAAAAACGATGGATGCGGCAGCTTTTGATGCAGGGTATGTCATAGTGGGCTTCAAAGGTGCATCAACAGAGATAAACTCATGTTCTTCTCCAGACTGACCATATTCAAAACCAGTACCTGTAACGATGAATTTTTTTACTCCTGCTTCTCTTGCCTGTTGCAATAATTGCAATGATGCTGTCAGATTCCAGTATAGGCAGTTTTCAAGAGTATCATAAGGTACATTTGTGCTGTGAGCAGCGAGATGCAACAAAATGTCGCAACCCTTTAATTCACTCTGCAAATTATTCTCTAAAGAACCTTCTACCCAGACAGGTTCTCTTTTTAGGGGTATTCGCGGTTGACTTCCAGCCCGACAAAGACAAATTAATTCATGTTTTGCCTCTAGCGCTTGGTTGATAAAGTGTGAGCCAATAAAACCAGTCCCACCGGTTAAGAATATCTTCATCAATTAATCAAATGGTGAATTAAAATCATTAAACTCAATAAAAGACCGGTCACGGTCAGACAATATTGGTTCATTCGTCCCCCAATCGTATCCAAAACTGTTCCAGAGAATACCATCATCGTGGTCTTGTGAATAAACAGAAGACTGGTTATAAACAACTGTTGTACCGTTTTCATTTGATAAAAAACCGTGTGCTATACCAGCAGGGATGAAAAGAGTATTCTCGTATGCTGATAAATCAATAGCTATATGATTTTTGTATGTTTTCGATGATTTCCGCAAGTCAAGAAGTACGTCGGTTATTTTTCCAGACGTTAGATAAATCAGTTTTGCGTGATCCATTGGCGGACGTTGAAAATGCATTCCTCTAATAACGTTTTTTTGAGAAATTGAATAATAGATTTCATTTATGTCAAAATGTAGTTTTTTCAATGAATCAATAATATTTGTGAATGGTTTAACAAATAGCCCCCTTCTGTCTTCTTGTAAAAAGTTATTGATTAATTTAACACCTTCAATCTGCAGGTCTTTGGTATACATCTTTAATTATTAATATGATTTCATAAAGTTGTCAAACACATCAACAACATATGTTCTCATTTCTTCTGTAATTCCTGGATATACGCCAATCCAGAATGAATTATTCATAATATAATCTGTGTTTGTTAAATCAGAAACGATCCTATGATTCTTACCTATATACGCAGGCTGCTTGATCAAATTCCCCCCAAAAAGCATCCTGGTTGCCACCTTGGACTCTTCTAGATGCTGAACTATTTGTGTCCTTGTAAAAGGAGCAGCATTCTTTACAGTAATAATAAAACCAAACCAACTTGGATCTGCAGAATCTTCTTTTTTCTGTAAAATAAAATATTCTTCATATTTTTTAAATTTATCCATGAAAAATTTGTGGTTTGCTTTTCTTGCATCTGTAAAACGCGGCAGTTTATCCATCTGGGCTACCCCTACAGCAGCCTGTAAGTCAGTAACCTTAAAATTATATCCAATATGTGAATAGATATATTTGTGATCATACCCTTTTGGCAAATCTCCCAGTTCCCATTCAAATCTTTTGCCACAAGTGTTGTCCTTGCCGGACTCACACCAGCAGTCTCTGCCCCAATCCCGAAAGGATTCGACTATTTTTTTAGCAAAGGCTTATCAGTATTCACCGCCCCGCCTTCTCCCAGGGTGATATGGTGCGCCGGATAAAAACTTTGAGTGGATAAATCTCCAAATGTTCCCGTTAGTTTTCCCCGCCAGGTTGAACCTAATGCATCACAATTATCTTCGATAATCCAAAGGTCATACTTATTGGCAATATCCGTAATCAAATCCAAATTGAATGGGTTACCAAGGGTATGTGCCAAAAATATCGCCTTGGTTTTATTTGATATGGATTGCTCCAAATCTTCAGGCTTAATATTATAAGTTCCTAATTCGACATCACAAAAAACAGGGACAAGATTATTTTGATAAACAGGGTTAACCGTTGTAGGAAAACCAGCAGCAACCGTAATGACTTCATCTCCAGAAGCTAGTTTTCTATTACCCAGTTTTTCAGATGTCAATGCTGTCATTGCCAATAGATTTGCTGACGAACCGGAATTCGTCAGCATTGAATACCTTAAGCCAAGGTACTTAGCTAACTTTTGTTCCAATTCATTTGCATAGCCTCCGGCTGTTAGCCAAAAATCCAATGCAGCATTAATTAGAGATTTTCCCTCTTCCTTATCAAAGAATCTTCCGGAATACCTTACATAATCCTCACCGGGCACAAAAGTTTTTTCAACATGAAATTCGGAAAAATATTCCGAAGTTAATTTAATTATTTCAGTTCTTAATTGTTTTTCATTTTTCATATCTACTTCAAATCCAATTTAAATTATTATCTAATCTTCTATTATTTATATGATTCTTTAAGACAAAAAGCCTTATTAAACTTGATGTTCTAAAGTCAATATCATCAAATTCAAATTTTTGAAGCCCTTCAAATAAGTCATCTATAGTTTGTTCTATAGAAATTTTAGGATAATAGTTACCAGAAAGATTTTTAAAAGTGGAAAAATCAACTTTGTATGATCTTTTATCCGGTTCAGCATCTTCATTAATCGAAACATCAATACCTGTAAGCTGTTTTTGAACTGCCATTGCGAGTTCTTTAATTTGATAGTTCCATTTATTTGAACCTGTATTTACGGTTAGAAAAGACCCACCATTGCCAGCATTTCGACAAGATGCCCAATCAATTGCACGAGCCATATCTTTAACATTAATCAATGGGCGCCAAGGTGTGCCGTCACTTAATATTTCAATCCTTCCGGCAGATATTGCACTTGCTACAAAATCATTCAGAACAAGATCAAGACGCAAGCGAGAGCTAAAGCCACAGGCTGTTGCAAACCGTAGACAAGTGACAATAAAATCTTCTGATGCTAATAACTCCAGTCCTTTTTCTGTAAAAACTTTTGACTGTGCATATGCCGTCAATGGATTCAATTCGGAATTTTCTGTCCGCGGTTTATCGTCTGCTGACCCATATACGCTGCAACTGGAAGCATAAACAAAATGTTGTACGCCCGCTTTTTTTGCTAACTTTGCAATTAATAGAGCATTCTTTTGATTCACATCAAAGGTAACCCTCTCAAATTCTTTACCCATTGGATCATTTGATATAGCAGCCAAATAAATTACTACATCAAATCCGTTAAGTAACTCTTCAGGGAATCCCCTTACATCTCCTCTGTACTGAACATCAATGTTTCTTTCCGGAAAAACTTGGTCAGTAATACTGTGAGTAAAATAGCCAATATCAAACCCCGCTACCCAACTATCATTATAATATTTTTTAAACCTTTCGATTACGAGCGGACCAATATAACCTTCATTACCAATAACTAATATTTTCATAATTTATTTTTTACCAAACTTTCCAAAAAGCTTTATTATTATTCCAAAGAGAATTCAGGTGCGCAACATCCCGTTCGTGGTCCATGCATTCCCATAAACCTTCATGTTTATAGACCATCACCTCACCTTGACCGGCCAGTTTTTCAAGAGCACCAAATTCAAAATCACAGCCTTCATCCGGTGTAAGATGATCCATTAAGTTGCGGTTAAAAACCATAAACCCGCCATTGATCAGCCCAACAGATGACTGGGGTTTTTCTTCAAAAGAAATTACTTGTCCATCTTTTTCATTTAATTCACCAAAACGTGCTGGTGGGTACACACCAGTAACAGTGATGGCTTTCCCATGTAACTTATGATATTCAACCAACTTATCAATTTTTATATCTGAAACACCGTCACCATAGGTTATCATGTTTATATCATCAGTAAGATATTGCTCGAGTCTTTTTATTCTGGCACCTTTCAAAGTATTCAACCCAGTATCAACCAACGTCACTTTCCAATCAGATTCGGCATGTTTATTATGATATCTAATATCTCCAGAAGCTAAATCAACGGTAAAATCATTGCTCTTGGATTCAAAATGGTAAAAATAATCCTTTATTATATGTCCTTTGAACCCTAATGCAATAATAAAATCATTAAATCCATAGTAAGAGTATATTTTCATGATATGCCACAAAACTGGCTTATTTCCAATGGTAACCATTGGCTTTGGTCCAGATTCTGATAACTGCCCAAGGCGCGTACCCCATCCGCCTGCTAAAATTATTGTTTTCATTTATTTACTTTCCTCAAATGTAGTTATTTCTAATGGACAAGGATATCATATTGTTCAGAAATATTTACGCTCTTTATTGAAGGTTTTCCTGATAAAATATTTTTATGATAACCAAAAATATATTTTATAATAATTGTAGGAACATGTAAACAAACATATTTAACTAATCCAAAACCGCTAAACCTAACATGTCTTCTATATCTCTTATATATAGGAATAGAAACAACTTCATCTTTAAGTACACCAGCACATATTAGCATTTCACCGTCAAAATGTCTAGTAGAGGTTAACTTTTCAAATGGTATTTTTTTAAAAAAATTAACAGAATACATAACAAAACCACTGTGCCATTCTTTATATCTGAAGCCAGTAAAATAATTTTCTATCTTGTTTAAACATTTTACAATATTATATGTGACAAATGGTGTTTCTTCTTCATCTTTGTAATTATCTTTTGATCTAAAACCATTTACTACAGCAGCAGTAGAATTGAAATAAGGTTTAAATTTTAATAATAAACTTGAAGGATATTGCCCATCACTATGTAGCATAATTACTTTTTTTACATTTTTTGAATTTTGAACTAATTGATACGCCAATTTTTGTGAGCCTGAATATCCCACATTTTGTTTTGTGCGTATTAAGTTAATTTTGAATGGAAAATTATTATTATTAATTAAACTGATAATTTTTGAAACACTTCCATCTGTACTACAGTTATCAATAATTAACAAATCAATGAGATCGTATAAATCATGTGGTATAGTACCTATAACATCCTCAATATAATTCTCACAATTGTAAGAAGGAATATAAATTGCTATCTCTTTTTCGAAATCCAAAAAGTGCATTTAATTCTTACCCTTTGCTATAATATCTGCAACTTTAAAATCAAAATCTGACCTAACTTTTAACGCTGCTTTTTTGTCAACAACAACATGCCCCATTTTGCCATAAAGCATATTTTTCTTTTCAAGTAAGATATTTTTATTTATTAAATGAAGTCCCCCGGCACGACGATAAAGGTCATCTCTTTCCAGTCGCAATTTATTACTTCTGCGCCATGGTTCAAGCCCATGTCCCGAATGGACAAAAAACATATCTTCATCTTTGCGAACTGTGCTGATAGAATCTACATCATGCAATTGAAACATATGAATTGCTTGATTAATGTACATAGTGGAACGAAAAGGGAAATCACTATACAGCATCAATATGCTATCAATCTCTTGGTGGTTCCTTTCATAAATATTTAATGCATGTATGGCTGTTTTTTCTATACTTGTGTTGATATTTGTGAGCTCTTTTTCTCTTTCTATCCAAATTATTTTATCGCCATATTTTTTATTTATAAACTTTTTCAATTCATTATCACTGCTTGAAATTGCAATATTTTGGATGAAATCACTTTCTATGGCTGCATTTATCGTCCATTCTATTAAATGTTTATCCCCAACCATTCGTAAAGGATCAGAACTTGGGTCAACTTTTTTACCTCTTACCGGAATAATTGCTAAAACCCTTAATTCTTTCAATTTTCGTTTTTTTACATTTTTTTCAACAATTTGAGTACGGGTTTTAAATAATTGTTCTTCATTTTTTGTAATACTCTTTTGGTGTTGACGATAGAAGAACAATGGAAGTGATATATTTTTCACAGGGTATAATTGCAATAAACGCAACCAGATATCATAGCCATCCTGGCAGTTAAATTCTTCATCATAACCACCAATAGATCTTAATATATCTGTACGAATCATAGTACAGGCGCCATGAGCAGGTTGATCGAACAAAGTGACATTATTTGAAAAATCATGGCGTTTAATTTCTTCAATGATATTTCCATCTATATCAATATTGTAGTAATCCGGAAAAACCAATGCATGCCCTGGCATTCTTTCCAATTCAGCTACCATTAGTTCAACTGCCTGAGGGGCAAAATAGTCATCAGCATCCAAGCGAACTATATATTTACCGCGCGCCAAATTAAGCGCAACATTGTTTGAAGTGTTTAAACCCTTATTTTTCTGAAATACAGCATATACATTTTTGTTTTTTTTATAATTATTAATTATTTCCTTGGAATTATCTGTCGATCCGTCATCTATAATTATCAATTCATAATCAGTAAATGTTTGGTTCAAAACTGATTGTATGGCCTGTTCTAAATATGGACCATAGTTATAATTGGTTATATAAACTGTTACTTTTGGATTCAATAAATAATCAAAAATAAATTAATACATTTTTAACTTTGTAAACTTTTTAATTAAGTCTATAGTTTTGAGTTGGGTTGATGTTAGTTTTTGAGGTGTGTTGTCATAAATTTTATCTGCTACAAAAAGTATGTTATCAAGATTTATTTCTAGCTTGTTTTTTATTAGCTCGTTTATAATTTTATTTAAATTTTTATAGTCTGTTTCTGTATCTAATGTCATAGAATAATTACGTCTATATTTTTTAGGTATAGAGAGATTTTTTGAATTAAATAAAGGTGAGTCCATGTAATAGGTTAAGTATTCGGTATAATTTAGATTTTCTGCATATTTATAAATTGTTTTTATAGATTCAGATGTTAAAACCTCACATTCAACACCTCCAGGAAGATCCTTACAGGATATATAATCATAATTATTTTTTGTACATAATTCTATTGCTTTATAAGCATAAAATGGATCAAATAAAATATCATCTCCTGTAACTCTAATCACATAATCAAGATTATATTCTTCAATAGCCATAGTTAACCTGTCAACTACATTAGTTTCGTCCCCTCTGACAATTTTCATTTTATTTTTTTTAGCAAGTAAAACTAATTTATCATTTTCTGGATTAATTGAAGTACAAAGTATTGGTATTGCAGGAACTGGAAACAAATGAGTTCTTTTAAATAGATATTCTATTATCGGTTTATTTCTAATTGGCAACATACATTTACCAGGTAAGCGTGAAGAGCCAAATCTGGCAATTACACATATACCAATATTTAACTCAAAATCGAATGCTCTTAACTGTTTATATGGTTCAATACTATTTTTTACCTTACGACCTACCCAAAACGATTTATTATATGGATAGATACCAACTGAATCAATCCTATTAAATAAAATATCCTTTGATTCTAGTATTTCACCTCTTATTAAATTTGTTTTAACTACAGGGTACTTCTTCATTACTTCACGATATTTTTTTTCTGGATTTGACATTTTTTTTGAATGATGACCCATTACAGATTTCGCTTCTTCAATATGACTAATCATTTTTTTGAATTCTGATGGTTCTAAACTTGAATGATAATCAATTTTTTTTTCATTTCTATTGATTGTGATGTGCTTTTCTATCACTCTGCAACCCATTGAATATGCAATTGCGGGCGTTTTTAATGAAAGGACGGAGCCTCCGTCTAAATGATCGCTAATTCCAACAGGTAAACCATATTTTTTTATATATACAGATATATCTATTAGATTGGTATCCTTTATTTTTGTTGGAAACGACTGAAAACCAATCATCAAACATATCTTATTTTTGTAGTTTTTACGAAACAAATTAATTGCTTCAAATAGTTCAAACTCGGTTGAACCGCTTACAGATAATAGTATTGGTTTTTCTGTTTTGATCATATCAATTATTAAATCATGATTTAAAGTATCTGAACTGTGAATTTTATAAAATGAAACCATATTCTGTTCAGCTACTTTTAATGATTTTTTCCCAAAAATATCAGCACCAACGTCAAAACCAAGGGAATGAGTATATTTTATGAGTTTACCCCACTGGCCAATGGTCCACTCTCTTTTTTTAAATTTATTAAACGATGGATGGCTCGGGACGCAAAGTTCATTTGCGTAAACAATTTGAAACTTAATAGCATCGGCGCCGGAATTTTTATGGGAATAAATTATTTTTTTTGCTCTATCTAAATCACCACAATGCGCATTTGCAATTTCAGCTATTACATAATAATTCTGTTCGCCTAATTCCATTTTATTAAGCGAACTAATTGAAAGTATTTTTTCTAATCGATTACTAATTTTTAACAACAAACTCAATCATTTTTTTCAAACCAACATCAATCGAATATTTAGGCTCCCAATCTATATCTTTTTTGATAGAATTTATATCTGCATAAATACCAAACTGATCTCCCGGTGTATTCCTTTTAATAGCTATTGAAATATCGTAATCGAAAAGTTTTGTTAATTTTATTAACAAGCTCTCAACGGTTGTTTTTACACCCGTTGCCACATTATAAACATTGTTAAACGTGTTTGAGTTATTTTCACACTCAACAAAAGCATCAACAACATCATCAATATAAATAAAATCACGGAACCTCTTAGTATTACCTTTTACATCAATAGTTTTATCATTAATAGCCATTGCTAAAAAAATACTGACCATACCCTGCCTCATATTCTCCATGTTTTGTCCGGGACCATAAACATTAAATAACCTTAATGCTGTACTTTGTACACCAAATTCTTTATAGATTCTCAAATAATGTTCACTAGCAATTTTACCAACACCGTAAAATGATTTTGGATCACAAGATTTATCTTCTGAAATAGGAATATCAGGGTGATCACCGTATACAGACATAGAACTAGCATATAAGAAACGTTTACATCCTGTTTTAACTGCATAGTTTAACAAAAGCAACGTTGACTGTGTATTGGTTTGTAAATCGTAGACTGGATCATCAAAACTTATTTCACCAGAGCTTTGACCAGCAATATGGTAAATAGCATCAAATTTTTCATCAAGTGATTCATATATTTTATAATCTTGACAATCACCTTCTATGAATATTGCATTATCCGGAATATTTTCTTTGAATCCTGTTGATAAATTATCAATTATTGTAACAATATTACCATTTTCTATCAAGCAATGTGCTAATGCAGATCCGATAAAACCAGCTCCCCCAGTAACTAAATATTTAGACATATAACTTTCATAATATTTTTCCGTAAAATAAATTTTTTATTCTTATTGATTTACTCCCACTAAATATCTTTAAAAAATAGATTGAGTTATTAACCATATCTTATTTAATACGTAAGATACTCATTAGTTATTTTATTATAATAACTTTCAAGAACATCATGTTTATCCTTGCCTCCATATACAAATTCTTTAAATAGCTTTTCTTTACCGTCGCTTTTTACATTATAATCACTATTACTCATTAGTTTTTCGATATGTGACATAACTTCACTTTCACTACCTGCATTCAATGCTGCATCAAATTTTTCAAAATGGGTTCTGTTTGAAATAAGATAATAAGAATTAATTAATGGTTTATTTTGGCATAGTGCTTCAATCCCAATACTCGATCCAAAAGCTATTATACAGTCTGCCCATTCAATTAATGCTGGTGAATTTGCTTCATTTCCGACAAACTCAACGTTCTGAACATTGCCATAATTTTCCAAAAACTGTTTCGAACTGTAGCTTGTACCATGCCGAGTGCTGTCTTTAATTATCAATTGTATTCCGTTATTTGATGCAATCGTGGACAAAAGTGACCAGATTAAATCTTTATTAAGATTATAATTACTCTGATACTGCATAAATACGATTTTGTATCTCTGGCTTGGGTCTTTCTTTGGAATAAATCCCGGACAAACTTCTTGATTCAATTTTTGCCATTCAGGGCACCATCTTGCGCTGCCCCAAGCAAACGTTTTCACTGGATTATATCCCCATTTTACCCAACCATCTCTTCGAAAAGGATTTTGAAACACATAATAATCATACTCTCTGCGTTGTGTTTGATCCGGAATCCTGCCCTTAATAATCAAAGCTCTGTAACCTTCATTTACATCCGAATGAGTAAACATATTACAACCATGAGGCAGGCATAAGGTTGTTATTCCCCGCCCCTTGGCTGCACTAAAATATTTATCAATAACCTCTCCTCTACCATAAGGCGTACTCCATTCAAAAACGCACTGTGAAATTCCATTATCTAATAAAAACTTCAACTCATTACTGCAGTCAAAACTGAATTTTCTGTGTAATATTCCTAAAAATGTTCCTGGGTCTCTTTTTAAACGATATAGCTTGTAACGTATCCTGTAGAATACATTTCTACTGACCTTTTGAAACTTCATATATTCTTCATCCAAATCTCTGATAATTTCAACTTCGCCTTCGGATAAAAGAAATTTAATTCGGTAATCATTTTCATAATCTATATCTGTGTGAAAGATTATAACTGGTTTATCACCTTTTTTTATGAATTTCCAAATGATTGGTGCTATATGATCTATATCATTGTATGCTCGAAGAAAAAATGCAGTTCTACCCATATTTATTTATTCCCTTATCAGCTTTTTCTCATTAAATAAATGTAAAAATTTATTAACATTTTTATACCAGGTTAATTCATTTACAGCTTTTTTTCTGCCATTTTTCCCATATATTTCACGAGTATCTTTTTCGTTAACTAACTTAAGTACTGCCTTTGAAAATCCGTTTACATCACCCTCTTTTATCATTATACCGTTAACATTATCTTCAACGGCAAAATTCACATATCCAACTTTGGTAGCAACAACAGGCTTGCCAACTGCCAAATATTCTAAATGCTTTATGGAACAATTGTGAGGCCAAACTCCATGAAAATTGAAATGGGAAATTGAAATATCACACATATTTAAAACATTCGGCATTTCATTAAATGGCACTTGTTCTAATATTTTAACATTACTACCAAGGTTGTTTTTCTCAATCAGGTTCTTGATTGGTTTTATACGGCGCTTATCACCAACAATAAGTAGAAACAATATGTTGCTCTTTTTATCTATGGTTGCTTTTATTATTTCACAAAGTTCTATTTCATCATTATACCAGCGAAAACTGGAAGCCATACCAACAAGTATTTTACTTTCATCAATAGAATATTTTTTTCTTATAGATTGATCATTATTTGATGGTTTAAATGTATCAGAATTAACAGCGTTCGGATTGATAACCATTTTATCGCCATATTTTTGATCTACAAAGTCAGTTATCCATTTACCGCGTAATGGGCTGTCAACTGTGATCACTGTGGCTGCTTCATACTGAATACGTTCATTATGATTGACTTTAACATCCGATTTTTGTTTCGGCCAAGCAAGACCGTTACGTTGATTATAAGGTCCCATGCTCAAGGGCTTATTGACCTCCAGTATAAGAGGAATGTTATATTTTTTCGCAATTTCTGCTATATATTGCCCCGTATGGGACGCACGTAAATAAATAAATTTGTATTTGTTTTCATTAATCAAACGGTTAAGGGTTTTATTTATTGATACTTTAAATAAATAACTGTCAACACGAGTTAGTATACCTTTAACATTTAACCGTGTTTTGATAGGGATAAACCGTCTCAAAGATCTAACATCATAATAATGGTATTGTTTGTTTTGATCATTATTCACTCCGGGTAGCAAAGAGTCTGATACAATATGAACTACAAATCCATGCTCGCAAAGTCCATCGATTACGCCTTTAGCGCTACTGATAAATCCGCCGGCTTTTGAACGCTGGAATGCGAATGAATGGCCAACCACATACAATACTTTATCAGGATTATTCAGTTGGTTCATATCCTAATGAAACAATAAAATCATCGTGTTTTTTAAATATCTCTTTTTCATCTTCATTCAATTCTGTTTTCCACCTATTGACTTTTCCTTTGCGAAATGTTCCTGACTTTCCAAAGGAATTATTAGCTATTTCTTCTACAACAAAATGCTCTACATTTAAGTGGTTAAGTATTTTGTTAATCGATTGAAATTGCATATCTGCCGAGCCGCCACCCCTTGCTCCTACCAAATCTTCAAATTTCAGTAAAATGAAATTATCGGCTTTATCCCATGGCAAAATTGATTCCACCATTTTTTTTATATTACCAAAATGTCTGTTCCCAACTGTAGTTTGTATTTTAGTTCCTTCAGTAATTGCCTCTAATCTTTCTTTTCTTGATGGTAAATTGTTGTAAAGAGCATCAAAAGCTAAATGATGGGGTCTAGTTTCGATGTGATTCAACATGGAAAGGCACATATCGCGCGGATCTCGAATGATTGTTATTCCTTTGAAACTTAAATCTATTAAAATTTCTGCAAATATAGTTGAATAGGGGGTATGGGATAGCAAAAATTTATTATTCTTTATTCTTTTGATTATATTATTAATCAAATCAGCGCGCACAAGCTGGGGGGAAGCCACACTGACATAAAACTTTTTTTCAGTGTTATTTACGCCATTGTTTCCTGGTAACAGGGAAGTGCGCCAATTAAGACCAACTTTTCTATATGATAATGTTTTCCAATGAAATTGTAAAGCATGACTATACCCAATAATCTCAAGGATTGATGAAACCAAATGAGTCCCAGAATGGGGAACAGTGTTAACTATTACTCTTTTATTCATAAATATATATTTATCCTAAAATTTACATTAATCATAACTTTTTGGCTCTGTGAGTAAAATTGAATATTCCGGGTCTAAATTTGGAATACCTTCAATTATAGAAAAAGCACGATTAGCTTTTGGCGAAAAAAGATAGCCATCCTTTTCAACAAGATTATTACGTGTAAAGGGGCATACAAAATCTATTGTTTTTTTTGTAAGCTTATTATTTTCTCCGTTTTTATCTACATTGATTTTAAAACAAGCTGTGTGGTTAAGTGGATTCGCACTATTTTTCATTAAATAAACATCATTAAGGTGAACATCAACTTTTTTCTTAAGAAACGCCGGGATGCCTCGTACATAGTCAGAATTTATCATCTTTATTTTCTGCGTAAATGAGCCTAATTCAAAGGATGGTTCAAAGAGAACAATATTTTTTTTGGTAACTCGAAATATTTCATCCATTGCTTTTTCAAAAACAGTTGGCATTTGTTCAAGCGTATGTCTTGTATAGACCAAATCGAAACTATTATCAGGAAAGGGAAGCATTGTTGCATCTGCCTTTGCGATTTGGGGAATTCGTTGGTGTCGTTTTTTATATTCAACTAACCCGTGATAAACGCGATTAAACGATAAGTCAATACCGTAGCAATCTATATCGGGTCCAAATTCATGATAGATTGCTTCCAATGATGTTAATTCACCTACGCCAATTTCCAGAACTGACTTAAATTGATATTCACTTAATACATTATTAATCTCTTTTCTGATTTTCTGCGCGTTTGTAATGCTATTAATGAATTTGATTTCACTATCGACCACAGAAAATCTTTCCCTGCCTTCATAATAGTTATCTTTTATGTATAATCCGGCAATTTGGTCGTATTGATTTTCAACAAATCCACGTTTTCTGCGAATATTTCGTATTTTTTTTAAAGGAATGGTAATCAACCCAGATACAAGTATCTTTATTTTATGCTCCCTCCAGCTTCCTTTTTTAACAAAAAGTATTATATTAATTATTGGCAGAATTATTTTATTATTTACAAAAGCTCCAATTTTCATTATCGATTACTTTCTAGTTGCTAAGACAAAAAACCTATGACCATTTGTCGATTCACTTAAAAAGACTTCCTTGTAATAATTTTCAAAAATAAAATTCAATAGAGTAGGATGATTGAGCAAATACCATTTATTCACCAACATCTTCATCAACAGTACTAGTTTCCAATTTGGTGTGTGGATGTATCGATTTATTTTAATATGAAAATACGGTGTAAGTAGATCAATTATTTGCTCTCGTGTAAAATGCTGGAAATGTTTTTTGGATACTCTTTTCTTCGTCGTTGGTGTTGTAAGAAATAAAACTCCGTTTTTCTTTATAATGTCAGATAATCCTTCAATGAACTCGGGTAAATGCTTGGGATGTATATGCTCAATGACTTCAATGCAGGTAGCAACATCATACTTGTTATCCAACGGCAAACTACATACATCTTCACATATAAAGTTTAAATTTTGGTTGAGTGCCTTTGCAAGATCAATAGCCTTTTTTGATATATCGATTCCGACTATTTCTTTTTCTTTAAAATAGTGACTTATATCTTTAACTAATCTTCCATCTCCACAACCTACGTCTATCAAACTGTTGAACTTGATATTTTTAAGATGTTCAATCAAATACTTTTGAGTTGCTATATATTGCAAACCCCAACGCCATACCTTAGTTAGCTGAAAATCGCCTTCATAGGTCGGCAAGTAATGATATGGAAAATCATATTCCTCTTCCTGAATTTCTTGTATTTTTTTCATTTTAATGCTATAAGTCTTGAAACTTTAAAAACATTAACAGATTTTCAAACGATTTGATTGGCCATACTAGTTGTAATGCAGCATAAATAATCAAACCTAAAATAATAATTACGGGTGTTAGCCCTATAAACAAGACTTCATATTTAAGAAAAAGTGAGTTGCTTATAACGTAGAAGATTGCTAAAATAATAGATCTAGTTATTACATTTTTAATATTTAAATAAATCTCATATACGCTAACATTTATCATATTTTTTGCAAGATATGTGCTTGCTAAAAATAATAAAAAGGATGTTATTGTATACGATGCACTAACACCGATAATTCCAAATTGCTTCCCAATCAAAAACCCAGCAATGATTATTGGTGTGAATACGCTCCAAAGTTTGAACATAATATCAGTTTTGTCAAGCGCTTTAAATATTTCAGGATTGATTTTGTGTAATGGTTTATAAAATAATATAGTAGCAAAAAAGGGAACAAGAGGTATCATATTTGCCCATTTTAAGCCCAGAATAAGGTTCACCAATGGATCCGCAAAAATGATGAGAGTGACCGCAATCGGGAAAAATACCATGGCAAGTGCCTGGGTGCTTTCCAAGTATAGCTTCTTTAATCGATTCAGATCATTTTGATTTTCGGACATACTGGAATAAACCACCGGGTTTAAAAAGCCGCTAATTGTCTTCATAGGTTTAAGTAAAAAACCATACGCCCTTGAATATATGCCCAGACTTGCGCTTCCTAAAAAATAACCAATAATGAATTTATCAGCTTGTCGCTCAAAATAGTTTAAAAATTTTGTGCCTGTTAATAAAGAACTAAAACGGAAGATTTCTTTGATGTGTAACAAATGAAAAGAAAACTTTGGTCTCCATTTGGAACGTATCCATAATACAATAGAAAAAAATACAGTATTAAATAAACTATAGAATACAATTGACCAGTAACCAAAATTGTTCCATGCCATTGTAACGGCAATTATAGATCCTATAAACTGTGAAATTAATGAAGTAATAGCCAGCGAATAAAAATCCATATTCTTTTTCAATAATGCTGCCGGCAAAATATTTATACTTTGTAAAATAATTGAAAAAGAAGAAACATAAATGATTTGAGTGATAATCAGGTTGCCATATAGTTTGGCTATGTATGGCGCCATAATTACAATCATTCCCCAAATAATCAAACCCATGAAGATGTTAAACCAGAAAATCGAGCTTTGAAACTCAATATCCTGTTTGAGCTTTTGAATGATTGCTGATCCCGTCCCAAAATCAAGCAGCAAACTGCTTAATCCAGTAAAAACTGCAGCCATGGCAACCAGTCCGAAATCTTCCGGCACTAATAATCGGGCTAGTATTACTGGTACAATAAATGAAAATATTAACTGTGAAACACTGCGAAACGCAGACCATCTTAAGCTGGTGAATATTCTTGCTTTAGAAGTTTTATTATTCAATTTGATGTGTTGTGAAATAGACTATGGTTACTTTTCTCTTGTTCATCAATTGAAAGAATTGTTCTATCTAAATCATTTAGATCATTTATACTGAATTTTTCATTATTTATGGAACCACTATTAGTAACAGCTATAAAGTGAATGCTATTTACATTAGCAGCTTCCCTATCAGAATTTGAGTCTCCAATAAAAACCACTTCACTAATTGAATAATTGTTTTCGGACATTATTTTTCTTACGTGATCCGATTTACTTTCTGGCGATCCTAAAACTTTAATAAAATATTTTTTCAAATTCTTTCTTTTAAGTATTTTATGTATTTCATCTGTAGGGGTAGCAGTAGAAATAAACATATCGAATACCTTATAATTATTTGTAATAAACTCCAATGATCCGGTTATGTATGGGGCATTCACTACTTCAAAAATCACTAACTTTGAAAACTTTTTTGCCAGATTTTGAATTTCAAATTCTGATAATTCAATATTTAAAAATTCTTTGTGAAAATATTTAAATTTATCAAATCTAGATACACCGCCATGTGATAAATGATATTTAACAACTTTATCTGCGATATCTATTCCATAAGGCTTATATAATTCAGCAAAAGCTTGTGTTTTTATATCTACAGAATCAGCAATGGTACCATCATAGTCGAATATTATAGCCTTAATCATATAACATATTTTCCCGCTGCCTTGTCACATAATATGTGAATATCATTATTATAATTGTTAATAATAAATTGAGCCGGAAATTGAATTGGATCGTAATCGCCAGCTAAACATTTCATTAATGCTTCAGCTTTTTCGAATCCACTGACCATAAAAATAATTTTATCTGATTTCATTAAATAGTTAAAAGATAATGAAACACGATCAAAGTCTTCCCACTCATTATTAGTTTTTAAAAGAACGTCATCATTTTCATTAAAAATTTCTGGGTTTCCGGGAAATAAAGAAGCGGTATGTCCATCAGTGCCTAGGCCTAAAATCGCCAAATTAGGTTTTTGTGCTTTTAATATTTTTTCAATTTCTGATTGATTTCCATTTATATTGTATTTTAATAACTCTGGCCTTTTGTCTTTCTCTATATTTTTAAGTAATGTTTCTTCAACCATCACACTATTAGATATTTTAATTTCAAGAGAGAGTCTTTCATCAGATAAAATGAATTGAGTATTACCCCAATTTTCAATTCGCTTTGCTAACAATTTATAAAATAACCTGGACGTATTACCGCCGGGAACGATGTAAAAGCAATTACTTGTATCTTGGTGTACATCAATAAAAATATCTAGAGCTTTCCTTGATACTTTATCCAAATTATTGAAAATGTGTAATTGA
>Ga0187827_10000991_pt1 | contig 42985 bp, 45 predicted proteins | sample ETNtaG_39_FD_167969 | JGI IMG/M metagenome (GOLD analysis project Ga0187827, IMG submission 167969) | Marine microbial and viral communities from oxygen minimum zone, Eastern Pacific Ocean - ETNP2014_SV_150_PacBio MetaG (Illumina Assembly) | ecosystem: Environmental > Aquatic > Marine > Hypoxic...
AGCTTTACTGTTAGCATTTCTGAAACTACTGATGCGGGAACAGAATTCGCTACTGGCTTCTCACTAGCTGATGAGGGCGTTAATGAAGCTGATGCCAGCGGTTTGACGTTAACTTTCACAGACGGATCATCACTTCAATTGATTGAAGCTGGTTCAGCGTCAGGAGCGCACGCTGTTTCTGTTCCTGGTGCTAGTGGTGAACAAGGCATTACTAACACTTCAACCAACCAGTCAGCTGGTGGGTTAACTATTGGTACGGGAGCCGATAAAGTTGGATTTGATTATGCAACTGCGGCAGATGCTTTTGGCATTGAAGGTTTCAGTGCAAATGTTTCAGCGGCATTCAATAGTGATGTGTCTGAAACAAGCGGCTCAGCTGCTACGGTTACGCTTGAAAACGCTTATGCGGTAGGTGTTACTTATGTAACTACTGCTGGTGATTCAACTGCGACAGTGGGCGCTGGATATCACGCTGCTGATAACAATAGCCAAACTGCTACTAAGGATAACGCTGCTTTCCATGTGGGAGCAACCGTTGTGACTGGTGACTTAACGGTTGGCGCAGGCTATGCGGATGGTGACTGGATATCAGAAAACAACCAAATGCAAGGTACGTTTGCATCTGTGGGTGCAAAATATGTATCTGGTGACATTACCTTCAATATTGGCGGGTCTCAAGGCGATGCCAAAGATGAAGTTATTGGCACAGCTTCAACAAGCTCTGAAGACTCAGTGGACAAAATTGGGGCGAGCGTTGATTATGTTGTTGCTTCAGGTATTACTGCAACATTAGGTTACGTAACCCAAGACTCAAGCGATGAGGGCACAACTTCGAATACTCACAGTGGATCGTCTTGGTATGTTGGAGCTACTGTAAGCTTCTAATTACCTATACTTTTTTTTATTTTATTATAAAAGCGGCTTTAAATAGCCGCTTTTTTTTTGTTTATTTTTTCATTTGATTAGAATACTTGTGTATTATGAATAGAAGGCTCATTTTGATTTTCCTGCTTCCCGTTCTTTCGTCTTTTTTGATATCTTGTAATGAAACTAGGGGGATTGATGCCTCCAAATTAGAGGCTCAAACGACAGGTGCGATAATAAAAAGATCTGGCACAGTCTTTCCTGGCGGAACTCCGGAAAAAGATAAATTAGCGCTAGCTGACGCAGAAAACAGATTGCGGACTGGCGGTGGTTTGCTTGGAAAAAAGGGTCTGGATTTAGGTGAGATTAATAAGTCTGAAAAAACAACAACTGCTTCTATTGGATTGCCCATTAATCCATACTTGTGGAAAGGAAGTTTGGAGACTATAGATTTTATGCCCCTTGCTTCTGCAGATCCTTTCGCGGGTATTATTATTACTGATTGGTATACCAGCCAAAGCGCCCCTGACGAAAGATGTAAAATAAATATATTTATTAAGGGATATGAAATGAAGACCGACAATTTAAAAGTCAACTCTTTCTGTCAATCATTATCAAATGGCCGTTGGATAGATATAAAAAATAATATTGATAATGATGCAAAGCTTGAAAACGCCATATTGAACAAAGCAAAAAAAATAAGACTCTCCCAAAGTTAGCAGCGTGTCATCAAGATACAACCATAAAAAAGTTGAACGCTTATGGCAACAAAAATGGGAGGAAGAAAGAATTTTTCAAACAACAACCGATGAAAGTAAAAAAAAATATTATGTATTGGAAATGTTTCCTTATCCTTCAGGTAAAATTCATATGGGACATGTTAGAAACTACACCTTGGGAGATGTGGTGGCCCGGTATAAAAAAATGTGTGGATTTAATGTTATGCATCCAATGGGTTGGGACGCATTTGGTCTTCCTGCTGAAAATGCCGCTATTATCGAAAAAAAACCGCCTTCAGAATGGACTTATCAAAACATCAATTTAATGAGGTCACAATTAAAGTCTATGGGTCTTTCAATTGATTGGACAAGAGAAATTGCTACTTGTCACCCTGATTATTATAAGCATGAGCAGTCTTTTTTTCTGGATTTGTTGAAAAAGGAACTAGCATACAAAAAAGAATCTTTTGTGAACTGGGATCCTGTAGATCAGACAGTTTTAGCTAATGAGCAGGTAATAGATGGCAAAGGTTGGAGATCCGGAGCTGAAATTGAACAAAAAAAATTATCTCAATGGTTTCTAAAAACTAGCGCTTATTCTGAAGAGCTTTTAGATTGCCTGGATCATCTTGATAACTGGCCATCAAAAGTAAAAATCATGCAATCTAATTGGATAGGAAAATCTGTTGGGGTGGAAATAAATTTTAAGATAAGTAATCCAATAAATTCAAATTCAAATTCTCTGAATATATTCACTACTAGGCCAGATACAATATTCGGCGCAACTTTTTGTGCTATTTCAACAGATCATCCAATCTCCAAAGATATTATAAATAGGGATGATGCTGCAAAAAAATTTGTAAAAGAATGTTCGACTCTTAGCCCAGAAAAAGAAAAAAAAGGATTCAAAACGCATTTGTTTGTAGAGCATCCTTTTGTTAAAAAAAGGTTGCTGCCTGTTTTTATGGCAAATTTTGTTCTGATGGAGTATGGCTCTGGCGCAATATTTGGCTGTCCTGCTCACGATCAAAGGGATCTTGAGTTTGCAACAAAATATAAATTGAAGATAATTCCAGTAATATTGCCAGAGGGAAAATCAAAAGATAAATTTAAAATTACTACTGAGGCTTATGCAGGAAAAGGAAGTTTAATAAATTCTTCTTTTCTTGATGGCCAAAAAATTGAAGAAGCAAAAAAAATTGTCATCAAAAAATTAGCTTTAAAAAAGATTGGAAATAAAAAAATTAATTACCGTTTAAGGGATTGGGGGTTGTCAAGACAAAGATTTTGGGGGTGTCCAATACCTGTGATGTATAGGGAGGATGGCGAGATAATACCAGTTCCAAAAAAAGACCTCCCAGTCAAACTTCCTGATGTTAAAGATTTAAGTGGATCAGGAAATGTTTTAGAAAAAATTGATGAATGGAGAAATGTTTTGTGCCCCGAAACAGGAATGAGGGCAAAAAGAGAGACTGATACATTTGATACATTTTTTGAGTCTTCTTGGTATTATTTGAGATATTGTAATCCAAGAGATCTTAGTGCTTTTGTTAAAAAAGATATAAATTATTGGTTGCCAGTTGATCAATATATAGGAGGAATAGAACACGCAATTCTTCATTTATTATACTCAAGATTTTTTGTTAAAGCTTTAAGGGATACTGGCCACATAGAATTAGATGAACCGTTCAAAGGTTTGTTCACTCAAGGAATGGTTACACACCAGACATTTCAAAATCATAAAAATGAGTGGATTAATCCGGATGAAATTATTTACAATAAAGAATCAATAACTGACAATCGGGGGAATAAAGTAAAAGCTGGTAAAATTGAAAAAATGAGCAAGTCTAAAAAAAATATTGTTGATCCGTCTGACATAATTGAAAAATATGGAGCAGATACTGCTAGATGGTTTATGCTATCAGATAGCCCCCCCGAAAGAGACCTTGAGTGGACAGAAAGCGGTGTAACAGGTTCATATAAATTTATTAACAAGGTGTGGAATCTTTTACAATTATTTTTATCAGATGATTACATAGAAAATAACAAAACAGACAATCAGCAGTTAAAAGAGAAAACCAATTACACCATAAATAGTGTAACAAACAATATTAATGCTTTTCATTATAATAAATCTATAGCTAATTTATATGAATTGATTAATTTTTTACAAAAAACTATTTCTAATAAGTCTTCTTCGAAAAACTGTTTGAAAGAATCTTTTAAAAATTTAGCTCTTTTACTGCAGCCCTTTACACCTCATTTAAGCGAAGAAATCTGGAAATCTTTGGGCCTAGAAGGTTTGGCAATTAATCAGCTATGGCCCAAGGTGTCAACAACCCAAACAAAAAAAATATGTAATATTGCTATACAAATTGATGGGAAAACAAGAGAAATAATAGAATTTGATGTTGGCATCAGTGAAGAAGAAGTTACAATTAAGGCCTTAAATAGCAATAAAATTAAAAGAATGATTGATAAAAAAGTAATTAAGAAAACAATATTCGTGCCAGAAAAAATACTTAATATGGTTTTGAAATAATTAAATGATTAAAAGAATATTTTTTTTCGCTCCATTGTTGGTTCTAATAATAAGCTGTTCCGGTTTTGAGTTTGTTTATAATGTTCCATCTGAAATTATTAATAAAATTAATAAAAATACCCTTCTTTCAATAAGCGGGGATAATAAAGATATTATTAATGGTTATTTATTAAGCAAGGTTGGAGAAGCGGGAAACAATCCTACCTATGCGCTTTTAATAGTTTCAAATGAAGCGACTGAAGCTGCAGTGATAGAGACTGATGCAACGGCTTCGAAATTTTTGATTAAGCACGACATAAAATATACACTAAATAATATGAACAAAAACTGTTTAATTTTTGAAAAAAACATATTAACAAAAATTTTATATGATGCAAAATCAGCAGGATATAGTTTTGGAACCGATCTTGCTGAAAAAGAATTATCCGCAAAAAACCTACGTTCAAATATTGATCAGTTCTTTAATGAGCTGTTAATAAATTATAATAATTTAAAATGTATAAATGAAGGTTAGTGCAGAAAAGTTTATAGATAAACCTGATCAATATAAATTTGAAAAAACAGTCTTTTTTGTATCAGGGAACGAAGATGGTTTAATTAATAAGGTTAAAAATATAATTATAAGCAAACACAAATCTAATATTTACAGCGAAACAAAAATTTTAGATCTTAAAACTGATAATAAGATGGATTTAAAAAAACTAACACATACTCAATCACTTTTCAATAAATCAAATATTCTTCAGATCAAAAATCCAAATGATTCGTTTATAGAAAGTTTGGAAAAAACAAACTATGATAATAACACGATTATAATTGAGGGCAAAAATATAAAAAATAACTCAAAAATAAAAAAATATTTTGATTTTCATAAAAAATTTTATTCGATTGCTTGTTATAAATTAACAAAAGCATTTAAAAAAAAACTAGTCGATGGGTTGCTTGATCATAACAACTGCAAACTTTCAAAAGATGCGTATTGGTTTTTTCTAGAAAATAGTAGTAATGATTATCAAATAATTGAGAACGAAATAATAAAAATTTCTAACTATGATAACGTAAATGCCTCAGTTGAGGATATTAACAAGCTGTCTGGAAATGCGAGCTCATCGCAATTTGAGGATTTATTTTTTCAATGTATTAGTGGCAATAAACAAATAATAATTAATAAATCCGAAATAATGATACGATCGTCTGCAGATGCTTATATTTTTTTACAAATTGCAAAAAATTTTTTAAAAATTTTAATTTTTTCATCGGAGAGAAAAAACGAAAACAACATTGCCGACTTGACTGAGCGCTACTTACCAAAATATTTATTTAGACAAAAAGCTGCTTTTGAACTAGCCGTAACCAGGACAAACCTAAACAAAATAAGGGTTATAAATAATTTGATCCAAAAAGCAGAATTATATCTTAGAAAATATGATTCCAAGTTTTTAATAATTATTCAGCGTTTTTTATTAAATTTTTCCAATACTGTAAAATAATTATTTTTTTAACCTCTTCATAATGTCGTCAAGCTGATCAAGGTCTGAGTAATAAAGTGTGATAGATCCTGAAGAACCTTGCTCGCTAAAATGAATTGAAGTTCTTAGTCCAATTTTTTCTGACAGTTCTTTTTCCAAATCTACAATATTGGGATCTTTTGAAATACTTTTGCGCTTAGCTTTTTTATATTTGGACGTGCTGCGTTCAATTTCTCTTACGCTTAATTTCTTGTTTATGATTTCATCAGCAAGATCAATAGCATTTGGAACGCCAATAAGGGCCCTTGCATGTCCCATTGATATTTTTCCATCTTGTATGTAATTTAGGATTTTTAAATCTAATTCAAGAAGTCTTATTGTGTTTGAAATATGACTTTTGCTTTTTCCTATCACGTTAGAAAGATCGTCATAATTTACGCCGTCTCTTTCTAGTATCGTTTTGTAGGCCCTTGCTTCCTCAATTGGGTTTAGATCTTCTCTTTGAATGTTTTCTATAAGAGCGACCTGCATAGCTTCTTCATCGTTCATTTGTTTAATCACTACAGGAATCTGATGAATGCCGGCAATCTGAGCGGCTCTCCATCTTCTTTCTCCGGCGATAATCTCAAACAAGTCTTTGCTTTTTTCTCTTACTATTATCGGTTGTAAAACACCTTTAGATTTTATTGAGAAGGATAGGTTTTCAAGTTCTTCTTTTGCAAAATTTTTTCGAGGTTGTTGGGAGTTGGCTTCAACAGAGGATATGTTTATTAATTTAAAAGTTTTATCTCCAGGATTATCATTTCTGTTGTTGTGTGATGATAACAAAGAGCTAAGGCCCCTTCCTAATTTTTTGCTCTCTTTATTCATGTGCATATTATTGATTGAAAATTACTTCTTTGGCAAGATCTATATATGCTTTTGAACCAACACAAGTTGTGTCATAAATTAATACGGGCTTTCCGTGACTTGGCGCCTCAGAAATTCTGACATTTCTAGGAATAATGGTTTTATAAACCTTATCTCCAAAAACCCCCCTAACATCTTTTTCAACAAGATCGCTTAAAGAATTTCTTTTGTCATGCATTGTTAGCACCACTCCTTCTATTTCAAGTTCTGGGTTAAAGTTTTGTTTAATTAATTCTATGGTGTTGGTTAGTGCGCTTAATCCTTCAAGTGCGAAAAATTCACACTGAAGAGGAACAATTACAGAGCTCGCGGCCACTAATCCGTTAATTGTCAGCAATCCCAGTGCTGGAGGACAATCAATAAAAAAATAATCATAACCAGGTATTTTTTTAATAATGTTTTTAAGCTGTCTTTCTCTGTTTTCAACATCAGCTAATTCTATTTCGGATGCCGCAAGATCTTTGGTTGACGTAATTATGTCAAGGTTGGGAATTGATGTTCTTATAATGGCTTTCTCATCAAATTCGTTATTTGATAAAAGATCGTATAGAGAGGGCATTCTACAATCTTCAGTAATTCCAAGACCCGTGCTAGCATTTCCCTGTGGATCTAAATCAACTAACAAAACTTTTTTATCTATAGCCGCCATTGCGGTTGAGAGGTTAATGGCTGTTGTGGTTTTCCCAACCCCTCCTTTTTGGTTTGCTATTGAAATTATTTTAGTCATATTTTGAGTTTTAATTTTTTTATAATTAAAACACTTCCTCTTTCGTCAGATTCGCTTGGGTGAATTTCACTGTTAAAACTCCATATTTTTTTTGCTTCCTGGATCTCATTTTTAACTTTTTTGCCCTTTAAAAAAATTAAAACGGTGTCTTTGTCTGTAAATTTGTCTGAATAAATGAAAAGCTTGTTTAGGTTGGCCAACGCTCGAGATATCAAAAAATCAAACTTTGAGTTGTTTAGTTTCTCTATTCTGCTTAAAAAAATTTTTACGCTAATGTCTAATTCTTTTGAAATATGTTTTACAAAACTTATCTTTTTTCGATTAGAATCAACGAGATTAACGTTTTTGTAGCCAGTTATTGCTAAAACTAAACCCGGCAAACCCGGACCGGTTCCCATATCTAAAATTGTGCTATTTCTGTTTTTTATAAATGTAGAAACTTGAATGCAGTCCAAAATATGGCTGCGCCAAGGATTTGCAAGCGTTGATTTTCCGACCAGATTTGTGTGTTTGTTGTAAATGGCCAGTTCTTTTAAATATTTTATTAGTTTAATTTCTTGAGCGGGGTTAACCAAAAAGGTGTTTTTTATTTTATTTAGGGTTGTCAAATCAGACTTCTTTGTAATTCTTTTGTCTTCTAACATATCTTAGTAGAGCAATAATTGCGGCGGGGGTTATTCCTGAAATCCTTGAAGCGGCCCCAAGTGTTGGAGGTTTAATTAGTGATAGCTTCTCAACTATCTCGTTTGATAAGCTTCCTACATATTTATAGTCTAGGTTGTTGGGAAGTATCAATTCTTCATCTTTTTTAAAATCGTCAATGTCGTCCCTTTGTCTTTGAAGGTAGCCAGAATATTGTGACTCAATGATGATCTGTTCTCTAGATTCTTTATCAATCAAATCCATTTCAGGCCAAATCTTAACAACATCATCAAAACCAATGTTATTGAAGGACAAAAGTTCAAAGGCTGATCTCTTTTTCCCATCATGGTTGATTGGTATGCCGAGTTTATTAAGTTTGTTGGGAGAGATAGATTTGCTTTTAACAGTATTAAAATCGTTTTTAAGTTTGTTAATTTTATAATTGAAAATATTTTCTCTTAAGCTAGAAACGCAGCCTACTTTAATCCCAAGCGGAGTTAGTCTTTGATCCGCGTTGTCGGCTCTTAATGTCAGCCTATATTCTGCCCGCGAGGTAAACATACGATAGGGTTCGTTTGTTCCCCTTGTTACTAGGTCATCAATTAAAACACCAATGTATCCTTCAGATCTGTCAATAATAAATTTTTTGTTGCTATTAAACTTTAGGGCCGAATTAATTCCAGCAATAATTCCTTGTGCGGCCGCTTCTTCATATCCTGTAGTTCCATTAATTTGGCCTGCAAAAAATAAATTGTCGATTTTTTTTGTCTCAAGCGTGTGATAGAGTTCTTGTGGATTCACAAAATCATATTCAATGGCGTACCCCGGTTTAATAATTTTTGCATTCTCTAATCCTTTAATTGAGCGAACAAAGTTTTCTTGAACGTTTTCTGGAAGCGAGGTTGAAATTCCATTTGGATATATAGTGTTATTGTTAAGACCTTCCGGTTCTAAAAAAATTTGATGGCTGCGTTTGTCTGAAAATTTATTAATCTTATCTTCAATGGACGGACAATATCTTGCGCCCGTAGACATTGTTTGTCCAGAATACATTGGTGATAAATGGATGTTGTTTTTAATAATTTTATGAGTTCTGTTGTTGGTATGGGTTATAAAACAAGAAATTTGAGAAGTGTGGATATGTTTGTTGATAAATGAAAAAGGAATAGGTTTTTTATCAGGCGTTTGTTCTTCTAACTCATTGAAATTTATAGATTTTTTATGTATTCTGGGTGGTGTTCCTGTTTTTAATCTGCCTATTGAAAACTTTAGCGTTTCAATTTTTTTTGCTAAACTTATAGACGAATTATCGCCAAGTCTTCCGGCGGGATAAGAATTTTTTCCAACCCTTATCAAGCCTCGTAAAAAAGTTCCTGTTGTTAAAACAAGCGATCCACAGTATATTTTTTTTGATTTGCTTGTTATTGCTCCACAAACTTTATTTTTATCAATTATCAGGTCCTCTATTGTTCCTTCAATTATGGTAAGGTTTTTTTGGTTAAAAAGGATTTTTTGTATAGATTTCTTGTATATTTTTCTATCCGCTTGAGCTCTGGGACCCCTGACTGCTGGTCCTCTGCTGGAGTTAAGCATCCTGAATTGTATGCCAGATTTATCAATTGATTGGCCCATTACACCGTCTAAGGCATCAATTTCTCTTACTAAATGGCCCTTTCCCAAACCTCCGATTGCTGGATTACATGACATTTCACCAATTTTAATAATTTTTTGGGTGATTAGAGCTGTTTTTGCTCCAATTCTTGCTGATGCTGCAGCTGCCTCCACTCCAGCGTGTCCACCGCCAACCACAATAACTTCAAAATATATATGTCTTTTCACGTGAAATTACTTTCCTATACAAAAGTCACTAAATATTATATCTAGTATATTTTCTATATCAATTTTTCCATATATTTTTGAAATTTCTTTAGTGGCAAGTCGAATATCTTCTGAAAACACATCATAATTCTTTTTTTCTTTAGATTTTTCTAAATATTTTCTAGTTTCTATTAAACACCTTATGTGTCTTTCACGTGAAATATATGTATTTTCTGTAAGGTTATTTTCAGAAAGTTTGTGGAAAACTGCTTTTAACAGGTTGTTAATACCAAAATTGGTTTTTGATGAAATATTCATAATGTCAATACTTTTTATTGGTTTATTTCTAATGTCATATTTTGATTGCACAAATATAGGATTTGACGTACCCTTAAAATCATTGATTTCAGGTGTTTTGTTTATAAAAATAAGGTTTAAGTCGGCTTCTTTAGAGATCGTTTTAGATTTTTTTATTCCTATTTTTTCAACAATGTTTTTGTGTTTTCTGATCCCTGCGGTATCAAAAAATCTAACTGGCAACCCCCTTATGTCAATGTATGATTCTATGGCGTCCCTTGTTGTGCCTGGTTTGTTAGAAACTATAGCTATTTCCTGATTTGAAATGTTGTTTATAAAACTAGATTTGCCAGTATTGGTATTTCCAATTATCCCAACAACAAAACCCTCTCGAATTTTTCTACCCTTGTTATTGTTTTTTATAATATTATTAATTTTATTAGATATGTTCTCTATTTGTTCTTTTGTGTTATTTAGCAAATCTTTTGGTAGTTCTTCATCAACAAAGTCTATTGTGGCTTCAGTGTTTGCAAGAACATTTGTCAACTCATTATAAATCTCTTTTGTTTTTATAGTAAGGTTGCCCTCAAGTTGGCTGTATGCTTGTTTTCTTTGATACTCCGTTTCTGCATTAATCAAGTCAGCTATTGCTTCTACTTGTGTTAGATCAAGTTTGTTGTTTTCGAATGATCTTCTTGTAAACTCTCCTGGGTCAGCTAGTCGCATTCTTTTGTTTTTTTTAAAAACATCAATAAGTTTGTTTATGACAGCATTGCCCCCGTGCGTAGATATTTCAACCATATTCTCTCCTGTAAAGCTTTTTGGTGCTTTGTAATAGGTTGTTATTGTTTGGTCAATTACCTCGCCAGTTTGTGTAATTAACTTGTTTAAAGTTGATGTGTTGGGTTTTGTGGGCATAGAGGAAGACATTTTTTTTATGTGGTCAAAGGCTTTTTTTCCCGAAATCCTAATTACAGCAATAGCAGATTTTCCAGGCGGAGTTGAAAGCGCGTATATTGTGTCTTGTTTTTTCACCATATAAAAAATGGTAAATAAACTTATACTTAGATTAAGTCTATGTTTACTGCGTTTTGATAAATTATTTTATTTTAATTTAATAAGATTGTTAATAAAAATTTGTTACTGATAGCGTTATGCTTTTGTCCCCATACTTTGGAAAAATTCATTGTTAGTTTTGGTGTTTTGCATTTTGTCTAATAAAAACTCCATTGCTTCAGTAACCCCCATTGGGGCAAGTATTTTTCTAAGTATAAATATTTTTCCAAGCTCGTCTTTATCCAGCAACAACTCCTCTTTTCTTGTCGCTGATTTTCCAATATCAAAGGCTGGGTAAGTTCTTTTTTGGCTAAGTTTCCTGTCTAAAACAATTTCGCTGTTTCCTGTTCCTTTAAATTCTTCAAAAATAACCTCATCCATTCTACTACCTGTTTCAATTAAGGCAGTCGCAATAATTGTTAAAGAGCCCCCTTTTTCAACGTTTCTAGCTGCTCCAAAAAATCTTTTTGGTCTTTGTAGGGCGTTTGCGTCTACTCCGCCAGTTAAGACCTTTCCGCTTGATGGGACTACGGTGTTATATGCTCTTCCCAACCTTGTTATTGAATCAAGAAGAATAACAACGTCTTTTTTATATTCAACCAGTCTTTTTGCTTTCTCTATTACCATCTCTGCAACCTGTACGTGTCGTGATGCTGGTTCATCAAATGTTGAGCTTATTACCTCCCCTTTAACAGACCTGGCCATATCTGTTACCTCTTCTGGTCTTTCATCAATTAATAAAACAATGAGTTTCGTGTCGGGATTGTTGTTAATAATAGCATTAGCAATTTTTTGCATAATAATTGTTTTACCAGTAAATGGTTGTGCGACAATCAGCTGCCTTTGGCCTTTCCCAAGTGGGGCAATTATATCAATTATTCTTTCTGTTAGATCTGGTGTTATTTTCTCTTGTTCAAGTTTAAATCGTGATTGAGGATATAAGGGGGTTAAATCTTCAAAATTTACTCTATTTTTTACCAGATCTGTTTTTTGTTCATTAATCTTATTTATTTTAACTAAGGTAAAATATCTCTCGCCTGTTTTTGGAGCTCTAATTTCGCCCTCAACAATATCACCTGTTTTTAAACTTAATTTCTTAATTTGGTTGGAATTAACATAAATATCATCTGGTCCTGGCAGATAGTTAGATTCTTGCGACCTTAAAAAACCAAAACCGTCATGCATTATTTCGATAACCCCTGAACCAGTTATTAATTTACCATCCGCAGCTATTTTTTTTAAGATTGTAAACATTAAATCTTGTTTCCTAAAAGATGATGGATTTTCAATTTCAAGCTTATCTGCTTGTTTTAATAATTCTTCAGGTTCTTTGTTTTTTAATTCTTGTAAATTCATATTTAGTTGTTGGAAGTTATAATTAAGGAAAATGATTAATATTAATTTTTTAAACTATTGTCAAAATATAATTTATATAAATATATTTTTGTTTTTATAGTTGATGTTGTGAGGAAGTATATTTATTAAAAAAACACCGTTTTTAAACAATTTTATTAAATGTGTATAATTTTATTAAAAAAACATAATTATGTTAATTAAAATAATAATTAATTGATTTTTATAAAAAAAAATAGGTTTTTTAAAAAAAAAAAAAAAAAAAAAAAAAAAATAACTCAATTATAATTATATTTATAATATAATAAAAAAAATGTATTAAAAAATGAAATCTTGTTTAAAAAAAAAACAACATTTATCTATTATCAAAATACTGTGTAAAACATTAATTATATGTTATTTTATTAACATGTTTTTCAACAAAAAATTCATTCTTGCAAGCAATAGTAAGTCTAGATTCTTTATCTTAAAAAACAACAAATTAAACTTTCGTCGAGTTTCCCACGCTTGTGATGAGGACTTAATTAAGAAAAAAAAAATCAAAGAGAAAACACCACCTAAAAAAATATCACTTTGTTTAGCAACAAATAAAGCGGCGAGCATTAGCAAAAAATATCACGATTCTTTGGTGATAGGGTGTGACACGATAATTGACTTAAATAACAAAGTAATTGAAAAAGCTAGAAACATTGAAGAGGCGAAAAAAAAACTAAAAAAACTCTCAGGAAAAAAACACGACATATATTCTAGTGTTGCAGCTTATTATAAAAACAAACCCGTTTGGAAAACAACACAAAAAACAACTGTAAAAGTAAGAAAGCTAAACAAAAAAGAAATTAACGAATATTTAAAAAAAACAGACAAAAACATTTTACTTTCTGTTGGGTGTTTCCAAATTGAAAAGGATGGACCAAACATTATTGAGAACATAAAAGGAGATTTTTTTAATGTTATGGGCTTCCCCCTTTTCCCCTTTTTGTTGTTTCTAAAAGAGTTTAATGTGGAAGAATGAAAAAGAAAAAAGCCTATGTAATTGGCACAAAGGTAGATACAAGCCTATCACCCGCTATTTTTGAACACTGGTTTAAAAAATATGATGTTGATGCTGAATACGGATTTATAGAAATTAAAGAAGAAAACTTTGATAAAGAAATAAAACCCATCCTGAAAGAAGATGGACTGGTCGGGCTCAACATCACAATGCCCTTTAAAGAGAAAATTACCCCCTACCTGACTTCAGTAGAATCTGCACAACACACACGTAACACGTCAACAAAAGACAAAATTATATTACAGGGTTTCGGAAGGGACACTGACGTCAGACAGCATCACATTGAAGAACTAAACAAAATAATAAAACTCCCAGTAAACTGTATAAGCATTAATGGCGACGAAATTATAGGAAAAAATACTGATTGTTATGGTTTTGAAAACGCTTGTTATTCTAGAATTGACCGCGAAGACTTTAAATTAAGTAGACGGCGTTTGGCGATTGTTCTTGGTTATGGGGGGGTGGCAAAAGCCATAATCTATTCTTTGGTATATATGGGTTGTGACTACGTAATGGTTTTTAATAGAACGTTTGATAAAATTAAAAATCTAAAACACACCTTTAAAGGAAACGATCATTTTTCCAGTTCGTGCTATCTTGAACCACACAAAATAGAAGAACTTCCAAAAAAAATAAAAGGCAACGAACTTATTGTAAACACAACCCCGGTAAACATTTTAAACAATTCGATAAAGTGGAACACAGCCCCAAATTGTGTTGGTTTAGACGTTGTTTACAAGCCCCGTGAAGGCACAGGATTTCTTAATCACTTTGAACCAAGCAACAGAATTGAAGGGATACAAATGTTGGTTTACCAAGCAGCCCCATGTTTTAAACTGTGGTTTGGTGTGGAGCCTGAGATTGATGAGCAGTTATTTGATGTTCTTTATAAAAAAATGGACGAAAACAAATGATCGTTGTAGGATTGACAGGTGGAATAGCCTCGGGGAAAACAACAATTGTTAAGCTGCTCAAAAAAAACAAACTGGCAGTTCAAGATTCAGACCTGGCTGTTGAGAGAATTTACTCAAAACCCAAGACAAAATTTACAAACCACCTTAAAAAAATAAATCTTGGGAAATCTTTAAAGGGGGGGAAAATTGATAAAAAAATTATCCGCGAAGAAATTTTTTACGACACAAAAAAAAGAAAATTATTAGAAAGTTATATTCATACAGAGGTTAAAAAAGCTAGAAATATTTTTTTAAAAAAACACAAACAAAAAAAAACAAAAATTGTCTTTTTGGACATACCCTTGTTATTTGAAAACAAACTAGAAAAAATTTGTGATTTTACTATACTGTTTTGTGCGCCCCTAACAATAAGAAAAAAACGCGCAATGAGAAGAAGGGGTATGCAAAAAAAAATATTGGAAAAAATAGTTAAAAGCCAGTTAGGCGACAAAACAAAAAAAAAGAAAGCGGATTTTGTTGTTAACACGTCAATAAATAAAAATCTTAGCCTCAACGAAGTTTTAAAAATAATTGAATCAATAAAAAACAAATAAAAATAAAATGCGAGAAGTAGTTTTAGACACGGAAACAACAGGATTAAATTATATGGGTGGTGACAGAATAATTGAGGTTGGCTGTGTTGAACTAATAAACCACGTTCCCACAGGAAAAAACTTACAATTTTATTGTTCAACAGATAAAAAAATAGGCGAAGATGCAATAAAAATTCATGGGCTTACTAATGAATTTTTAAATAAACACTCGGTCTTTAAAGAAAATTTAAAAAATTTTTTTGATTTTATAAAAAACGACACCCTAATAATACATAACGCTGAATTTGATGTGGGTTTTATTAATAATGAACTTAAGTTGGTTGGCGCAAAACCTATCACAAACAGAATCGTTGACACAGTGCCACTTGCAAGAAAAAAACTAAATACGAGAATAGCAAACCTCGATCACCTATGCAGAAGATTCTCCATAGATCTAAGTTCTCGAAAATTACACGGCGCGCTTTTAGATTGTCATTTATTAGCTGGGGTGTATTTAGAATTACTGGGAGGGAAACAAACCTCATTTAATCTTTCGGAATTTAAAAAAAAGGACACCGACCCAACAAACAGGCCCCCGGCGAACAACCCCAATGTTAACAGGGTTAAATTAACCAAAGAAGAGAAACAATCCCACAAAGAGTTTGTTAAAACCATAAAAAATGCCCTGTGGCACAAATTGGACTACTAATAATATTTATTTAATTATATAGGGTGTTTGTGGTTTATGTAGATTTACAAATTTTTGATATAATTGTCTTTGCAGGTATTGCAGTTTTTTTAGTTTTTCGACTAAGGAACGTATTGGGCAAAAGAACTGGTTTTGAAAAAAAACCAAACAACAACGTAGGAGCTCAACCAACCAGAATCAAAGAAACCACAGCAAACAACGTTCCAGAATTAGAGGAAAAAATTTCCAAACTTAAAACAGCCTATGTAACAATTAATGACTTTGATCATAAAAAATTCCTGGAGGGCGCCAAAAGAGCATTTGAGATCATTATTAACGCTTTCAACAAAGGAGATAAAAAAACACTGAAAAAGCTTGTTACAGAAGGTGTTTTTAAATCCTTTGAAGAAGCAATAGACGCAAAAAATATCAACCCCGACTATCAATTTTATTCATTAAACATTGAAAAGATCGAAAAGGTGTTTGTAGAAGGAAGCCGTATTAAAATATGTGTAAAATTTATAAGCGAGCAGTTTAAAAACAATGACGAAAACACAGTGGTAAAAAAACAGGACAGCTGGACTTTTGAAAAAACCATATCTTCAAAAGATCCAAACTGGTTGCTTTCCTCAACTTAAATTGTATAAGTTTTCTCAATTAAAATCTAGAATAAAAAAAAATGAAGGCTACCGCAACTTAATCTACTATGATCAACTAGAAAAACCAACAATAGGCTTCGGTCATCTGATTAAAAAAAGGGAAAAATTTTTACATAAAAAAAAATATTCAAAAAAATACTTAAATATACTTTTTGAACACGACTTTAATTTGGCCTTAAGCGATTTTAACAAGAGCTATAAAGCAAAAGGTTTGTCAAAGAACTCACAAGAAGTATTATTAGAAATGATTTTTCAACTCGGAATAAAGAATTGCTTAAAATTTAAAAAATTTAATAAAGCACTAAAAAAGAAATTACCGCATATGGCCGCACTAGAAATGCTAAATAGTCGCTGGCATATTCAAACGCCCAAAAGAGTTGAAAAATTAATTAACCTATTGTTGGAATATAAAGATGTCAAACAAAGATGATAACAATATTTTTTTAAAATCTCTCACAGGGGTTAAGCCGTTAAAAAAAAACAACAAAATTACCAAGCCCATACCAAAGCCAACAGAATCCAATACCCCAAGGACCATCACAGAAAAAACAGAAAGTGATAAAATTTATGAAATGGCAAAAAATGTCACCACACAACAAAAAACAACAATTCAAAAAAGCGACATAAATAAAAAATTAAAAAAAAACAAAATCCCAATAAACAGAAAAATTGACTTTCACGGATGTTCTCTTGACGAAGCAAAAGAAATTTTTTTTAACACGATTAATGACTGTTTTTCAAAAAGTTATAGATGTATTTTATTTATAACCGGAAAAGGATCCATAAAAAAAGAAAACGACCACTCTCAAGAAACCATTCTTTATTATGGCAAAATAAGAAATAATTTTCTTACCTGGGTAAATCACAATTCCGTCCAATCTAAAATTCTAAATGTTCAACAGGCAAACACCAAAACCGGTGGAGACGGAGCTTTTTTTGTCTATTTAAGAAAAAACAAAAACTAAATTCTTCTTAATTTGTATAAAAGGCCCTTAAATTTAATTTTAATAACTCCAGGCATAGAAAAAACACCTTCACCATATTCTTGTTTTATCTCAACATACTCTAAATCATTTCTTTTATGGTCAGCCCAAATATTTACATAATCCTCGATTAATATTTTTTTAGTTCCTTTAGCTTCATAATCATTTTGTTTTTCAACAACCATTGAATAAACACGCCGACCATCAATAGTTTTTGATTTCTCTTTTCCAGTCAATATATTTAAAAAAGACGACAGCGGATCAAAATGATTTTCAATTTTAGCATATTCAACTCTTGCGCGTTCTTTTTCACGGGGAAATATTTCTAATCCAATTATTGAATGATTATCAAAAGTAATTTCAACCCCCCTTCTCTTTTTTTTTGTTAACCAAGATTGTTTGTACTTTAAGGGCATCAAAGAACCCCCCACAACATTTCCAGCAACCTCATATCTTCCTTCAAACATATACAGCTTAGACAGGAAACCCTTGCTTTTCAGTCTAATTAAGATTTGATAATTATCATTAGACATCTTAACATCCCATAATAGCCTTCCAATGTCAATCTTACCTATTTCAACGACGTATGCCTCTTTAAAATCATCAGCAAACAAAGTGGTAAAATTTGTGAACACAAAAAAAACTAAAGCAACAACAAACTTAAAATACAATTTCATAAATTTTTATTGGGTTTTTACTAAACGGGACAGTTTTTGTGTCAACAAGATTTATAATGTGTTTATTTTTTAAATAACCAAGATCATCTACATGCCCCAAAAATATAAAATTATTATGAAAATCGGCTGGTAATGGGTTGGTAATTTGAAAATGATGTCCCCACTGCGCATTGGGGTTAAAGGGTACATACATTTGTGTTTCACTATAATAAAAAAAGTAATTTAGATTAGAAAACAACATTCTATCACTTATAACAAGGTTATTAATTTGTTCTAGATTGTTATGAGTTGTTAATGAATCGACAAGAGAGCTAATCCCAGAAATTTTTTTGAATGGTCCATAAGGCGCGCTTATTCCTATGAGGAAAAAAAAGCATAAGCCGAATACAAAATTCGCAATATTATTTATAAAAATTAATTTTTTACTATACTTAAAGGTTATGTGCACAAACAGAATCAAGAAGGAAATTAAAGAAACCGCGGCCCAATTAGCGTTGGCCCTAACCAAAAAGCCTTCAATCAATACGATAACAAATACTGGCAGGGAAAAGATAAAGAGAAATCTTGTGTTAAAGTCATTAATGAAATTTTTTACAAACCCAAAAACAAAAAATAAGAAAATTAGAGGACCAACCATAATAATTTGACTTCCTACAAATTTCAGGGCTTCAGTTAAATGCAAACCAGACCTATCTAGCGCAGCATTATCAGCGGTATGTTCAAAAGTTACCCAGTTATTATTAACATTCCAGATGATGTTTGGTGCAATTATCACAATAAAAGTTAGAATGAAGCAGAGGAAGAATAGCTTGTTTTTGAAAAAAATATTTCTCATTGTTTTTTCAAATAACAAAAATATCATAGAAATAATAAAATAAATTGCCGCATATTTAGTCAGGAAAGCTAAGCCCACAAACACCCCTAATAAAATGAAATTTAAAATACTTGGTTTTTCTTTAATAATTAGTGTTTGTAATAAAGCTAAGGACCAAAATAATACCAGAGCAACATCTGTAGAAACTAAAAAAGAAGAAACACTAACAGCCGGCATAAGAAAAAAGGACGCTGCCGTCAAAAGGGCTAAGTCGAAGTTTTTATATAATTTTTTAGAAATTAAAAAAACAACATAAGAACTCACACAATACATAAGGACTGAAATCATTTTTATTACAAAAAAACTATTGCCAAAAACAGAACAAACAAGAGCAATTATTCCAGGCAACAAAGGAGGTTTGGAAAAATATCCAAAATCAAGATTTTTTGACCACAGCCAATATTGTGCCTCGTCCCCAAACAAATCAAAATTTGTTGAATAAATAGATATAAATTTAATAATCAAGAAAACAAAACACAAAACAAATAAAAAATAATTTGAATTAGTCATATCTGTTAAAATAATATTTTATTTGAAAATAATAACCTAAATATAAAATCATTGCAGCCATAACAACATCACTAACAAAATGACCGCCCTCCATTACTCTAGTCAACCCAATACCAAATCCAAAAAATAACGACGTCCAAAAATATGCAATTCTTTTGGTTAAAAAATAAAAAGCAACAAGAGAAAAACCAACCGCAGCATCACCAGAGACAAAAGAACAGTTGCTAGCACAAGCGTCTGAAATTTGAAACCAGGGTGTAAAATTTTCCTTGCCTCCTAGTTGTAATATATCTCCCGGCCTTGCCCTTCCCCAAATATTTTTAAAAAAAAGATTAACAACTATTCCAAGATTAAAAATCCCGATCATCCATAAAAACAAGATGTCTCTGAATTTAAATTCATATTTTAAATAGAGCTTTTTAATGGGTAAATAAAATGAAAAAAATGGTAAAATAAAAACGTAAATGAGGATACCGAACAGGATAATTTTTCTAATAAAAATAGTTATATAATAATGGCCTTGAAGTAAAAATTGATTATTTCCAAAATAAAATAAATGACTTAAATAAATATCAACAGACGAACCGACAGACAGAAATATAGCTACAAATAAAAACACAACCAAAGATAAATTAAATTTATTGCTGAAAAGTAAACTTGTTTTCTTGTTTGCAGTATCTGGAAAGCGCTTATCAAGGATCAGTTTTGTTAACTTTACCCCTAAATACGAAACAGTTATCCCGGCAAGCACATCTGTAAAAAAATGCGCACCCACAACTATTCTACTAAAAGCAATTACCCCTGCCAACGAAATAAAAAAATATTTTAGTTTTGGCAAAAGAAACGAGGTTACCAAAGCAACAACAAATATTGTTGAGGCGTGTCCAGAAGGAAAGGAATGAAAATTAGAATTTAAGTAAAAAAAATTAAATTCAAGACCGCCATCAAACGACGTATACGCGGGCCTCGGTCTTCCAACAATATGTTTTAGTAGTTGTGTTATTAATCCGGCAGCTATCAACGACAAACCTAAGAAGATGCTAAAATTATTACAAACATTGATGATATTTTTATGATTATGGTAATAGTTTGTTTTTTTTAGAAAATAACAACAAATAATCACAAAAAATGAGGAAACAAAATACCATTTAGAATCCCCCAAAACAGTAATTTGTTTAAAAAAATCCTTTAAATAAGTGTTTTCAAACGACTTACTAGAATTATGAAAAAAATTATAAATACCTACATCAACACTGTTTGAAATAAAAATGTTGATAAGCAAAAGTACCAATATCAATAATTCTATTTTAAATTTTTTTATCACGCCCGATGGTTAGGCAAGGTTGATTCAAAAATCAATAACTAAAGTATAAATTTAGACAAGTCCTGACTCTTAATTAGTTCACCAAGATTTTTTTCAACATATTCTGTGTTAATATTGATTTTTTGAGGTCCCATATCAGATGCATTATAGCTAACATCTTCAAGAAGCTTTTCCATAATTGTATGTAATCTTCTTGCTCCAATATTTTCAACATTTTGGTTTATTTCAGTCGCAAGCTCTGCAATTTTATCAATACCATCGTTATCAAATACCAATTCTACTTTTTCTGTTCCAAGCAATCCTATATATTGTTTTATTAAGCTGTTTTGAGTTTCTGTTAATATTAATTTGAAGTCATCTTTAGACAAACTTTCAAGCTCAACCCTAATGGGCAAACGTCCTTGTAGTTCCGGAAGCATATCAGATGGTTTTGATGTGTGAAAAGCGCCTGAGGTAATAAATAAAATGTAATCTGTTTTTACAACGCCATGTTTAGTACTAACTGTAGTGCCTTCAATTAATGGTAACAAATCCCTTTGCACGCCCTCTCTTGACACGTCTGCACCAACCTTCTCACTGCGAGAAGTAATTTTATCTATTTCATCAATAAAAACTATTCCGTTTTGCTCCACATCTTCTAATGCCTTGTTAATTATACTATCATTATCAAGAAGTTTGTCGATTTCCTCCTGAAGCAGGTAGGTATGTGATTCTTCCACTGTCATTTTTTTATTTTTTTTTGGAGCTGAAAAAGATTTTCCAAAAACATCACCAAGATTTATCATCCCCATTTGAGATCCAGGCATTCCCGGTATGTCCATTGTTGGCAAATTTAAAGACGCACTTGATGCAACAGCAATTTCAACTTCATTATTATTTAATTCACCACTTCTTAATTTTTTTCTAAAACTTTCTCTAGTAGATGCGCTTGCTGTTTTAGAAACCAAAACATCAAGTATTCTTTCTTCTGCGTTTTTTTCTGCACGGGCCTTAACTTCTTTACCCATTTGAATTTTTGTTTTGTTAATACTTGTCTCGACAAGATCTCTAATAATTTGCTCAACATCTCTTCCAACATAACCAACCTCAGTAAATTTTGTTGCCTCAACCTTGATAAAAGGAGCATTAGCTAATTTTGCTAGTCGTCTTGAAATTTCTGTTTTACCACAACCAGTTGGTCCGACCATTAAAATATTTTTTGGTAAGATTTCTTCCTTTAAACTATCAGGCAGCTGCTTTCTTCTCCACCTGTTTCGTAAAGCAACAGCAACAGCTTTTTTTGCATTGATTTGTCCTATGATAAATTTATCAAGCTCGGAAACTACCTCTCTTGGACTAAAACTTAATTCCATGATTATGGGTTAATTTCTTCAAAAACCACATTATGGTTTGTGTAGACACATATTTCAGCTGCTATATTCAGTGACTCAAGCGCTACTTCTTTTGCGTTCATACTTGTATTTTTTATAAGTGCTTTTGCAGCGCTATTCGCGTATGGTCCACCAGAACCAATTGCCAATATACCATCATCAGTTTCAATTACATCGCCAGTACCAGATAATAGCAAACTAACATTTTTATCAGCTACTATCATCATCGCTTCTAGACGACGAAGATACCGATCAGTTCTCCAGTCTTTTGCAAGCTCCACACAAGCTCTTTTAAGCTGATCTTTATATTGATCCAATTTTGATTCAAGTCTTTCAAATAAAGCAAAAGCATCTGCAGTTGATCCAGCAAATCCAGCTATGACAGAATTATTAGATCCAAGACGCCTGACCTTTTTCACATTAGCCTTCATTATGGTATTTCCCATACTTGCTTGGCCATCGCCCGCAATAACAACGTATTTATCTTTTCTTATACCAATTATAGTTGTTGATTTAATGATATTATTTTTCATTAATTTTCTTTTATTTACTATCAAATGGCTATTTTAATTATTTAATCAAGTGATTGGAGTAGAATATCCCCACTTATGCTGATAAAAGGCCGCCGATATGAGAAAGAGCGAAGTAAAACGAAAAACCAAAGAAACTGAGGTTGTTTGCAACGTTAATCTAGACGGGGTTGGAACTGCTAATATTAATACCGGCATTGGTTTTTTTGATCATATGCTCGAAATTTTTTCACACCACAGCTTAATAGACATAGATTTAAATGTTGTTGGAGATACACACGTTGATTTACATCACACAGTTGAGGATACCGGCTATGTTATTGCGCAAACAATTGTTAATTCTTTGGGGGATAAAAGAGGAATTAAAAGATATGGTTTTTTTTATGTGCCAATGGATGAATGCCTCTCTCGGTGTGTCATTGATTTTTCTGGCAGGCCAGAACTTGTGCTGAAAATTGATTTGGGTTTAGAAAAAATTGGCGAAATGGATACTGAGCTATTTTATGAATTTTTTAAAGCTTTTGTAAACGAATCCAAATGCAACCTACACATAGAAAATTTTTATGGGAAAAACAATCACCACATAATTGAGTCTTGTTTTAAGGCTTTTGCAAAGAGCGTTCGTTTTGCGATAGAAATTGACAACAGAATAAAAGATATTATTCCATCTTCTAAGGGATCCCTTTAGTTTTCTTGTAAATGATAAAAAATGTGGCCATTATTGATTATGGACTTGGCAATATATTGTCAACCCAACAATCTTTTTTAAAAGTAGCCAACGATAACAACATTAAAGCAAATGTTATAATTACAAACCAACCAAGAAAAATTACAGAATCAACTCATATAGTTTTACCAGGACAAGGAGCATTTGAGACATGTATGAAAGGTCTTTCAAGCATTCCTTATATGATCAATGAATTAACAAAAAGTGTTGTTAACAAAAAAACACCCTTTTTGGGAATTTGTGTTGGAATGCAATTGCTTGCAAATATCAGCTATGAAAATGGAGAACACAAAGGCTTGGGATGGATTGATGGTCAAATAAAAAAACTACCAACAAACAATTTAAAATTACCTCATATGGGCTGGAATGAAGTAGAAATAATAAATAACAACAAGCTTGTTGAGAAAGGAAAATTGAACGAATATTATTTTGTTCATAGTTACTTTTTTAATTGTGAATATAAAAAAAACATAATTGGAGAAACAGATTATGGAGTAAATTTTACTTCATTTATCTCTAAGGAAAATATATATGGAGTACAATTTCACCCAGAGAAAAGCTCAAAACAAGGACTGGAATTAATAAAAAATTTTTTAAAATTATGAAAACGGAGTTAAAGAAAAAGATCAACATAGGCGTTGACCTCCTATCATCAATTAACAAAGTTGATTTAGCAGACATATGTAACATTACCGAACAAGCAATAAAAGCCGGAGGTGGTTTTGGTTGGCTAAAGGTCCCACCAAGAGACACTTTAAAGAAATATTGGAAAGGCGTTCTTCTTGTTAAAAATAGAAAACTTATTGTCGGAAGATTAAATAATGGCATTGCAGGAACCCTGCAACTAATTTTTAATCCTCCTAACAACGAAGCTCAACAGCATATATGCAGTATCACTTCCCATTTTGTTGCACCATGGGCTAGGGGCCATGGTCTTGCTAAAGCGATGATAGACAAAGCAGAAGAAACTAGCAAAGAAAACGGTTCTAGTTGTGTTCAGTTAGATGTGCGCGAAACTCAGAAAGCAGCGATTCAACTTATTAAATCTAAGGGTTATAAACAGTGGGGAACTAATCCCGATTATGCAAACGTAGACGGAAACAACATAAAAGGTTTTTATTTTTTAAAAAAACTTAAATGAAACTTATTCCAGCAATAGATCTTAAGGATAATAAATGTGTCCGGTTAACTCAGGGCATAGAAGACACATCGAAAGTTTACAATGAAAATCCAGTTGAGCAAGCAAAATTCTTTGAAAAAGAAGGGTGTGAAAGGATTCATATAATTGATCTTGATTCTGCGTTTAGTCGTTCTGTAGTAAATAATGATACTATAATTAATATCAGAAAATCTGTAAAAACACCCATAGAACTTGGCGGAGGAATAAGAAGCAGGGATGATGCCTTGTTTTGGTTTAATAACAATATTGATTATTTGATAATAGGATCATTGGCCGCTAGAGATAGCAAGCTTGTTTTGGAAATCGCAAAGGAATTTACAAATAAAATTTATATTTCTTTGGACATACTTAATAATAAAATAATGATTGAGGGCTGGACCGAAGAAACCCAACTTAATTTATTTAATATTTTTAAAACTTATAATAACAGCAAGATCCGAGGATATGTATTAACAGACATTTCCAGAGATGGAATGTTGCAAGGATTAAACTTTGAATTTATTAATAAAAATTTATCACAAACTTCAAAATCAATGATTTTTGGCGGAGGTCTTTCAAATTACAATGATTTAATACTTTTAAAAAATATGAATTCTAAATTCAAAAACATTGAAGGAGTTATAGCGGGCAAATCTTTTTATTCCGGCGCAATCAAAATAAAAAAAAGTATTAACATTCTTAATTCTGATGCTTAAAATTAGAATAATACCATGCTTGGATGTTAAAGATGGAAGGGTGGTTAAAGGTATTAATTTTTTAGATTTAATTGATGCGGGTGATCCTGTTGAACAAGCAAATTATTATTCTAATAATGGTGCTGATGAGATATGTTTTTTAGATATTAGCGCGTCTATTGAGAATAGATCAACGATGATTGATATTGTAAGAAAAACCTCTGAGAAGGTTTTCATTCCCCTTACTGTCGGCGGAGGAATAAAGTCTTTGAAAAATATAAGAGAACTACTTAAAGCGGGCGCTGATAAGATCTCCATTAATACAGCTGGAATTATAAATGAAAAATTAATCTATGACTCAGCACAACAATTTGGTAGCCAATGCATAGTTGCTGCAGTCGATGCAAAAAAACAAAACAACAGCTGGACAGTTTTCTCATACGGAGGAACAAAGGACACAGGAATTAATGCATTAAATTGGATTGAAAGATTGCAGAAACTTGGCGCAGGAGAAATTCTTCTTACCTCTATGGACAAAGATGGAACGAAAACCGGTTTTGATTTAGAGCTTTTAAAAAAAGCCACAAACATTCTTGACATTCCCCTTATCGCCAGTGGGGGAGTGGGAAATTTAAAACACTTTAAAGACGGCGTTACTATTGGTGGAGCAAATGCGTTATTGGCTGCCTCAGTTTTTCATTTTGCTGAATTTAGTATATTAGAGGTTAAGGAATATTTAAGAGAAGAAAATATAGAAGTTAGGCTTTAAGATGAGAAAACAAGATAGTTTAGATTTTATTGAAGAACTGTTTTCTACTATTAGAAACCGAGCTAAATCTAAGAAAAAGAATTCCTACACAAATCTATTATTAAAAAAAGGAAAAAATAAAATTGCTCAAAAAATAGGCGAAGAATCAACAGAGCTTATTATAGATTATCTTAATGGATCAAAAAAAAGAACAGTTGAAGAAGCCTCTGATCTAATTTATCATTTATTAGTTTTACTTTACTCAAAAAAAATATCAATTAAAGATATAAAGAAAGAACTAACTAAAAGAAAAAATGTACGACGATAATAATATTTTTGCAAAAATTATTAGAAAAGAAATACCATGTAAACTCGTGTATGAAGATGAAAAAGTTTTGTTTTTTAACGATATTAATCCCAAGGCGACAATACATATTCTTGGGGTGCCAAAAAATTCAGTTATTAATCTCAGAGAATTTATTACCAACTCAGACAAAGATACTGTTAAGTATTTTTTTGACAAAACGCTAGAAGTAATAAGAAATTTTGGTTTAGATAAAGCAGGGTATAGACTTATTACAAATGATGGGAAAAATGGCAACCAAGAAATCCCACACTTTCACATTCATATTCTAGGAGGTGAAAATCTCGGAGGACTGAGGTGAATTATTCTTTAATAACAACGTAGTTCACTACTTCCTTAACACCCTTAACGCTTTTACTTATAATAACCAAGGATTCCAACTGTTCCGGCCTACTTGTTATGCCAGCTAAAAAAACTTTTCCTTTAATGGTTTCAACATTATAACTTATGGAACGTAAACCAATATCCTTGGCTGCCAAAGCTTTGATTTGGGTAGTGATCCAGACATCATTTGCATATTCTTTAATTGATGCTTTATCACCTACCTCAATTTCGTTTATAACCTCTTTAACTCCATTAACTTCCCAGGCGACTTTTATTGCTTCAATTCTGCTTTCTTGATTTGCAACAATACCAGTTAAAAGAACCATACCCGCGACGACACTTGTATCAATATTTACGAATAAATTATTATCAGAGATTAATAACTTTCTTGATATATTCAATTTTATAGTTGCATCATCAACAACAGTTCCAAGAGATTTATCCCCTTCAGCAATTACCATAGTTGTTGCGCCACCACTTGCAATTACACCGGCTGGTGAACAGCCATAACAAATAGATAAAAAAACAAATCCAACGACCAATATTATTGATCTAATCATTTTTAAGTTCTATCGCCATTTTATAAATATCTTTTTTAGAAATATTTGATAATTTATGCACTATTTCAACTGTTTCCGTCAAAGTATATTTTTTTAATATTTTCAGTGTTTGCTCCCTAATTTTATCCTCAATTGTTATTTTTGACGCTCTTTTGCTATTTCCAATGATCAACGTAAACTCACCTTTTAAATTAATCTCGTTGTTAGTGATTTTATCAATCATTTTTTTTACATTACCCCTGAAAACAGATTCATTTATTTTTGTAAGTTCTTTACATATAGCCACTTCAATATTTTTAGAATTTATATGTATGAGCTCTAAAAATTTTTTTAACCTCTTTCCAGAAATAAAAAAAATACTAGTGAGATTTAGTTCGATAATTTTTTTAGCTATGGTTTTTGCTGAATTGTTATTTTTTGGGACAAAACCAAAAAAAACAAAACTATTTATGTTTAGGCCAGATAGCTGAAGACTAGAAATTATAGATGATGGACCCGGGACACTAGTAATAAAAATATTTCTGCTAATAAAGTTTTTTACTAATTTGTATCCAGGATCAGATATCAACGGGGACCCCGCATCAGAAATCAAAGCAAACAAGGAATCTTTTTGATATTTTTCTAATTTTTTTATTAATCTTTCCTCATTATAATCATGTAAAGAGAAAAGCTTCTTTTTAATGTCTAATTTATTTAGTAGTTTAAGAGAATGTTTTGGATTTTCGCATATGATTGCATCAGCTTTCTGTAAAATTTTTTTTGCTCTAGGACTGATGTCTTCAAGATTGCCTATGGGAGTCGATATTATGTACAAGCCACTCTTAAGATTATTCATTTTATTTGTACTTACAATCATAATGTCTTGTGCGCCACAAAATTATCCTGAAAAAAACAAAGCGCCTGTTCCAAATGTCGTTAATAATAATGAAACAGCTACCCATGATGTCAATAGCATTAACACTATTTATAAAAAAACAAATCCACAATATATAGAAAACCTTAATTTCGCCGAAAACAAAATATTAAACGCAATAGAAATATTATTGCCTGAAATCGACAACCAAAACATAACAAGGGATTTTGTCAATGCTTTTGAACTATCTATATACAAAAAAAATGTGCAAAATATTCAACTCAATATAAATACTTACAGAGATAAAACAGAGTTAAATAATATTATTTCACAAAAATCCTCCCCTGGAAAAATTTTTATTGGCCCCCTTACGTCTGTAGATACTGAAAATATTTTTATGGAGTGTTCGAAAGGTATTTTGTTTTTTTCATTCTCTTCAGATAGAAAACAAGCTGGTAAATGCATATATCTGATTAATTTTTTCCCCGAAGATGATCTATTAACTTTATTTAATCATTTTAAAACTGATTCAAAAATTGCTCTTTTGTACCCTGAAAACAACTATGGATATTACATAAATTCAATTATTGACCCTTTTGCGATAAAAAGTAATTCTATAATTATTAATAGGGCTTCCTATAAAGAAGATCTTAGTAACGCAAGAGAGGCGATCAAAGAACTTAGTAAATACGAACTAAGAAAATACGAACTTGAAAGGCAAAAAACAATTCTGAAAGCAAAAAATGATGAAGCAGCAAAAAAAGCTTTAAAAAAAATTGAAAGATTTGAAACACTTGGAGCATTAGACTTTTCCCATCTTATATTGCCAGATTATAGCGTGCGTCTTTTACAAATTGCCCCCCTGCTTCCATTTTATGATATTGACCCACAGAAAATCCAGTTTGTTGGTACGGGTGTTTGGGATAATGAGGTTTTTTTTAGCGAGCCTTCATTGCAAGGTTCTATTTTTCCAGGAGTTCCCCAAAGCGAAAGAAAACAATACTTTGATGATTATTATTTAAAATATAGAGAACAACCAACAAGAACAATAACAATCCCGTATGATTTAATAGGCATTCTTGAATATATCATCAACAACAAATTAAATTTAAAAGAGACCCATCAATTATTAAATGACAAATCTATCTCATTTGATGGGATAGATGGAAAGTTTTCTTTTGAAAAAAACATAATCTCAAGAAAACTTAATGTTTTAAAAATATTAAAAGGCAAGGCAAATTTAGTTAAGTGACCTTATTAAGAATTTTTTTAATTTATTAATTGCAAGCGCACGATGACTAATTTTATTTTTTTCTTTTACTGACATTTCACCAAAAGTTTTTTTACTTCCCTCTGGGATAAAAATAGGATCATAATGAAAACCATATTTTCCTCTTGGTTCAGGTGATATTTTTCCACGAACAACACCTACAAAAAAAATTGATTCATTATCAAAAGTTAGAGATACTGAAGTTTGGAAATAGGCGTGAAAATTTGATAGTTCTTTAGCTTTATTAATAATAGTTTTAAAAGTTTTTTTATGATCATCATTTTTTTTTAGGAATCTTTTAGATTTAATTCCAGGAAAATCATCTAAAGCACCGATACAAATTCCTGAATCATCAGCAAAACAAGGTAATTTTATCTTTTTATATCCATAACTTGATTTAATTTTTGCATTTTCTTCAAACGTAGAGCCGGTTTCTCTTGGCTTTGATATGTTTGGAAAATCATGAAGAGTTAAGATGTTGATTTCCGTTTCTTCAAATAATTTTTTTACTTCTTTTATTTTATTATCATTGTGTGAAAAAAAAATTATTTTTTTCACGATTATGAAAAAAAAACTTCTTTTTGTTTTTGAATTATTTCAGAAACGCCCTTTTTTGCAAGATTAAAAATCAATTGAAATTGTTTATCACTAAAAAAATATTCTTCACCCGTTGCTTGTATTTCTGCAATTTTACCGCTTTCACAAATAATAAAATTAGCATCAACTTGTGCTAAAGAATCTTCATTATAGTCTAAATCTAAATTAGGTTGATCCGCAACTATACCTGCAGAAACTGCTGCCACAAACTCCTTAATGATGGGTTTTTGAATATTGTAGTTTTTTTGCAACAATAAAACCGCTTGGTACAAAGCTACAAAACCCCCACTAATTGATGCAGTTCTTGTGCCACCATCAGCCTGTATTACGTCACAGTCAATTTTAATTTGTCTCTCGCCAAGATTCTCTAAATTAACAACTGAGCGCAGACTTCTTCCTATGAGTCTTTGTATCTCTTGGGTTCTTCCAGATTGTTTTCCTTTAGCTGCTTCTCTGTCAACACGGGTATTAGTAGAGCGGGGAAGCATGCCATATTCAGCAGTTATCCATCCTTTGCCTGAATTTTTTAACCAATGTGGTGTTTTATTATCAATAGAGGCCGTGCACAAAACTTGGGTGTTGCCGAATTTTACCAAACAAGATCCTTCTGCGTGGATATTAACTCCAATTATAAATGAAATAGGTCTCAGCTCTTGAAATGTTCTATTTTGTCTCAAAATTTACTCTTCTTATTTAATTAATAAATCAATATTATATTGTTTTGATATAGAATAAAGAAAATGTCTAATAATATATATTTAGAGTTAAGCGAGAGATCAAAACAAATATTGAAGGGCGTTGTGGAGACTTATTTGGAGACAGGGGAGCCAGCTGGATCTGAGACAATTTTAAAAAAAGTGGGAATTGATATTTCTTCTGCTTCTATTCGATCAATATTAGCCGATTTGCAAAAAGAAGGTCTTTTATACGCCCCACATATTTCCGCAGGAAGACTTCCAACAGACAAAGGTATGAGGTTTTTTGTTGATGGCTTATTAGAATTTGGAAGGCTGACAAAAAATGAACAAGAAAATATTGAAAACCAATGCAGGTCGCGCGGGTCATCTTTTCAAGAAGTGCTTGATGAAGCATCTAAAACAATTTCTGGCCTCTCAAATTGTGCGGGTATTGTTGTGGCACCAAAGTTTCAGAACAAAATTAAGCACATAGAGTTTATTAGACTTAGCTCAAATCAAGTAATGTCAATAATTGCCAGTGAAAATGGTCTTGTTGAAAATAGAATTTTAAACACAAAGAACAACTACAATAACAAAATATTAAAACAAGTTTCAAACTATCTTAATTCAAAATTTACAGGGAAAACAATTGATGAAATAAAAGCAAATATTCAAGAAAAAATAAGAAATTTAAAATCTGAATTGGGCGCATTATCTTCTAAATTAGTGCAAGAAGGGATAGTTGAAATTGCACCAAATAACGAATCCCCATATATTTTTCTTCACGGTCAATCAAGTTTGCTCGAAGACGAAATCGTTTCTAAAGATCTTGATCAAATAAGAAATCTTTTTGATGATATTGAAAATAAATCTAATTTTCTTGAGATTTTAGATAATACCAGCAAGAGTCAGGGCGTTCAGATTTTCATAGGGTCGCAAAATTTTTTGTTTAAACACTCTGGACTTTCTATGGTAATGGCCCCATATAAAAACAAAGAACAAAAAATTATTGGCGCAATTGGTGTTGTTGGACCTACCAGACTCAATTACGCAAAAATTGTTCCATTGGTTGACTATACGTCAAAAGTTATTGGAAGGATGCTAAGTTAATGGATAAAACGAACAATAAAAAGAACAATGAGTTAAAAAATGTCGACAATCAAGACCAAGACAATGACAAACATTCTTCAAAAATATTAAAAAACAAGTCTAATGAAGAAGGTGTAAAAAAGACAAAACAAACGAAAAAGAAAAATGTTTCAGATTCTGAGGAAAAAATTAATCAAATAAAATACTTTAATGACAACATCTCTAAACTGAATGAAGAAATAAAAAACTTAAAAGAAGAAAAATTAAGAACATTAGCTGAAATGGAAAATCTGAGAAAAAGATTTGAAAAAGACAAAATGGATTCAATCAAATACGGCAATCACAAACTTGCAAAAGATATGCTTGCTCTGGGTGATAATTTATCCAGAGCCCTAGATGCTATTTCATTAGACGAGAAGAGGTCCGAATCTTTTAATAATCTTATCGATGGATTAATGATAGTTCAAAAGGAATTTGTGACGATTCTTGAAAAACACGGAGTAAAAAAAATAGAATCAATCAATAAGAAATTTGATCATAATTATCATCAAGCAATGTTAGAAGTTGAAACAGATGAATTCAACGAAGGTTACGTTGTACAAGAAATTCAGAGCGGCTTTACATTGCATGACAGATTGCTACGTCCTTCTATGGTTGGTGTATCAAAAAAGCTAGAAAATAAGAAAAAAGAACCGAAAAAAGCTTAATTTTTTTAATTTTTAGCCAGATCCTTGTAAATTTAAACTTATCACCCATATTTATTTATAATCATAAAAAAAATTAATATTAGAAAACGGGATTAATTATGACGAAAGTAATCGGTATTGACTTAGGAACAACGAATTCTTGTGTTGCGATAATGGAGGGAAAAGAAGCAAAGGTTATTGAAAATTCTGAAGGAGGAAGAACAACGCCATCAATGGTGGCCTTTACTGAGTCAAAAGAAAAACTTGTTGGCCAAGCTGCCAAAAGACAAGCAGTTACAAATCCTGAAAATACCTTGTTTGCTATTAAACGTTTGATTGGAAGGAACTTTGCAGACGACTTAGTAAAAAAAGATAGCGGACTTGTTCCTTACAAGATTGTCAAGGGCGATAATAATGGTGCCTGGGTGGAATCCAGAGGAGAAAAATATAGCCCAAGTCAAATTAGTGCTTTTATTTTGCAAAAAATGAAAGAAACAGCCGAAAGTTATCTTGGAAATAAAGTCATCCAAGCTGTTATAACGGTGCCGGCTTATTTTAATGATTCTCAAAGACAAGCAACGAAAGATGCTGGCAAAATCGCTGGCCTTGAAGTTCTTAGGATTATTAATGAACCAACTGCCGCAGCGCTTGCCTATGGTTTAGATAAGAAAAAGACCGGAACAGTTGCTGTCTATGATTTAGGTGGCGGAACATTTGATATTTCAATTTTAGAAATCGGAGATGGTGTATTTGAAGTTAAAGCTACTAATGGCGACACTCATCTAGGGGGCGAAGATTTTGACTTACAAATAATCAATTATTTAGCGGATGAATTTAAAAAAGACAACGCAATTGATTTAAGACAAGATAAATTAGCTTTACAGCGCTTAAAAGAGGCCGCGGAAAAAGCAAAAATTGAATTATCGAGCAGCACTGAAACAGAAGTAAATCTTCCATTTATTACAGCTGATCAATCTGGACCAAAACATTTAACAATAAAACTCTCTAGAGCTAAATTAGAAGCTATTATTGGTGACTTAATAAACAATAGCATAAAACCATGCGAGACAGCTCTTAAGGATGCCGGCTTAAAAGCATCAGATATTGATGATGTCTTACTCGTTGGAGGTATGACTCGTATGCCAAAAGTCATTGAAGTTGTTAAAAACTTTTTTGGCAAGGAGCCTAACAAAAGCGTTAATCCAGATGAAGTTGTTGCAACTGGAGCCGCAATACAGGGGGGAGTTCTCCAGGGAGATGTAAAAGATGTTTTGCTTTTAGACGTAACCCCTCTTTCTTTAGGAATTGAAACATTAGGAGGAGTCTTTACTCGTTTAATTGACAAAAATACTACAATTCCTACAAAAAAGAGCCAAATTTTTTCAACTGCTGAAGACAATCAAAGCGCAGTAACAATAAGGGTTTTCCAAGGTGAAAGAGAAATGGCCTCTGACAATAAGTTATTAGGTCAGTTTGACCTAGTAGGCATACCACCTGCTGCCAGAGGAATGCCTCAAATCGAAGTTACCTTTGATATAGATGCAAATGGTATAGTTAATGTCTCAGCAAAAGATAAAGCCACTGGCAAGGAACAACAAATACGCATCCAAGCTTCTGGGGGATTATCTGAGAGCGATATAGAAAAAATGATTAAAGAAGCAGAAGAAAACGCTGAAGCGGACAAAAAGAAAAGAGAGTTAATTGACGCCAGAAATCAAGCAGATGGATTAATTCATCAGACAGAGAAGAACGTAAAAGAGCATGGAGATAAAATATCTAAAGATGAAAAAAAGAAGATAGAATCAGATTTAGAGGAATTAAAGAAAGTGAAAGACAGCGAAGATCTTGAGGCAATAAAATCAAAAACAGAACAATTAGTTCAGTCTTCCTTAAAACTTGGAGAGGCCATTTATAAACAAAATCCGCAGGGCGAACCTCCCCAACCTGATCCTTCAGGATCAGAGCCCTCTTCTGACAAAAAAGATGAAAAGGTTGTTGATGCTGATTTTGAAGAAGTTGATGAAGATAAAAAAAACTAACTTGATATAAATTTTTTTATCCAAAAGGGGTACAAATGGCCGATAAAGATTTCTACGAAATTCTTGGAGTGTCAAGGGACGCTGGCGATGATGAAATAAAAAGATCATACAGAAAATTAGCGATGAAATTTCATCCAGATCAAAATAAAGGAAATCAAGAAGCGGAAAGAAAATTTAAAGAAGTAAGTGCCGCTTATGAAATTTTAAAAGATTCTCAAAAAAGAGCCGCATATGATCAATACGGACACGATGCTTTTCGTCAAGGAGGTATGGGAGGGGCCCAAGGTTTTGGTGATTTTTCTAGCGGTTTTTCAGATATATTTGAAGAATTTTTTGGAGGAGGTTTTGGCTCGTCTTCCCGGAAAAGACGTCCGTCTAGAGGAAGTGACTTACGATACAATATGTCCGTCACACTTCAGGAAGCCTTTGGAGGAAAAAAATCTCAAATTAGAATCCCAAGCTATGTTGGTTGTGACTTATGCTCTGCAACAGGCAGCGCTGATAAAGCAGGACCCAGCACCTGCTCTTCATGCAACGGACACGGAAAAGTTAGATCAACATCCGGATTTTTTTCTATAGAGCGTACTTGTTCCTCATGCGGAGGGGAAGGTTCTTCGATAAAAAATCCCTGTTTGAAATGTAGCGGAATAGGAAGAATTAAGAAACAAAAAACAATTTCCGTATCGATACCTGCTGGTGTTGATACTGGAACCAGAATTCGGATTTCAGGAGAAGGAGAGCCCGGACAAAGGGGTGCTGGCAATGGCGATTTATATATTTTTATTAATGTACAAGATGACAAGCTTTTTGAACGCGAAGAGGAAAACACATATTGTAAAATACCTATATCAATCACAACAGCGATTATAGGAGGAGAAATTGACGTTCCGACAATAGATGGAAAAAAGGCCAGATTAAAAATACCCCCCGGCACTCAATCTGAAACGCAATTTCGACTTCGAGGAAAAGGTATGAGTATTTTGCAGCAAAACCGGCGTGGGGATATGTATGTTGAGACTGGTGTTGAAATTCCTGTTAATTTAACTAGCAAACAGAAATCCATTTTAAAAGAATTTGAAAAAGAGGGGGGCACATCCAAGGCACACAGCCCTAAATCACAAAGTTTTTTTAAAAAAATAAAAGAAGTTTGGCAAGATTTTACTTAATTTCTTTCCTTCTCAATCTCTCAAAAGTATAAAGGACTATTATGAAACTAATTAATATTGGAATCGCTGGATGTCTTGGCAGAATGGGCAGCGAACTTGTTAAAAAATCTATAGAAGATTCTAGAATTAATTTTGCTGGCGGGTTTGAACATCCAGAGCATAATTTAATTAATAAGAGTTTATCTGAAATTTTAGAATGCGAAACAAATCAAATAGTTAATTCAGACGCAAAAGAAATTTTTTCAAATTCTGATGTTGTAATCGATTTTACCACACCCGACTCTAGTTTAATAAATATTAAATTAGCCCAAAAAACAAAAACGCCACTTGTAATTGGTACAACTGGTTTAAGTTCAAAAATGCACAAATTTATACTAGATGCAAGCAATCAAATTGCGTTGTTTCAATCTTCTAATATGAGTCTTGGCGTTAATCTTCTTTTCCATCTTGTTCAAAAAACCGCATCTACGTTAGATGACATTAATTATGATATTGAAATTGCAGAAACACACCACAAACATAAAATTGACGCCCCGTCCGGCACAGCAATAACCTTGGGGGGATTTGCTTCGAAAGGAAGAAAAAGAAATTTTGATGATGTTAAAGTTTATGATCGCACTAGCAAGACCAGCAAAAGAAAAACTGGAGAAATCAGTTTTTCCGTAACCAGGGGGGGAGAAATTCCAGGAGAACACACAGTTAGTTTTATCGGTGAAAATGATAGAATTGATTTATCTCACAAAGCTTTGAATCGATCTATTTTTGTTAACGGAGCAATTGAAGCCGCATTATTTTTATCAAAGAAAAAAACAGGCCTGTATTACATGAAGGATATTATTAAAGTTTAATATTTTAAAAGATAATGAGAATTGCGACGATAGAAAAAGTTTTTAACCTGCTTTCAAGAGATTTTCCAAACCCACAAACAGAATTAAAATACATAAATCGCTATACCTTTTTGATATCTGTAATGCTCTCTGCGCAGGCAACGGATATTTCAGTTAACAAAGCAACAAGAAAATTATTTGAAATAGTAAAAAATTCAAAAGAGATGGTTGAGCTCGGCGAGACCAATCTAAAAAGATATATAAAAACAATTGGCCTTTATAACACCAAAGCAAAGAACATAATCAGACTTAGCAAAATGTTATTAAGTAAATATAATAATAAAATTCCTAAAGATTTTGAATCTCTCATATCCTTGCCGGGCGTAGGAAACAAAACAGCGAGTGTGTATCAAAATTCTATCTTGAATGTACCACGAATAGCCGTTGATACCCATGTTTTCAGAGTATCGAATCGTATTGGCTTGACAAAATCCAGAACAGTCGATTTGACTCAAATTTCTTTAGAGAAAATTGTTCCAAAAAAATGGTTAATGACAGCTCATCATATTCTTATCTTTCACGGAAGACAAATTTGCAAAGCTAGAAAACCATTATGTAACATATGCTCTGTTAACAAAATTTGTTATTACAGGAGGGATAACTTACAATCTTAATTCATTTATCAATAAATAAATTTGTATTAGGTTTTTTGAATTTCTTTAAAACACTTATTAATTTTTTCTTTTCTGTCTATTAGTTCTCCTTTTGTATTTCTGATTTCATAATATTCTGCCTTAGGTTTTCCGACCTCTAAATTAAAATATACAAAAAGCCGACAACTTGATGTATTAAACCGGACGGTTTTGGTATTCCCATCTTCCCGAATAAAATCATACTTGCCAAAATGTTGTGTTAATTGATTCAAAGTTCTGCCCTGAATATTGATTGCGGCGATTTCTTTTTGCTTATTTACTACAGCCTTTTCTTTTTTTTTCGCAACAACGATTTCTTCTTTTTCTTTTATAACATCTTCAGTTTTTATAACATCTTCAGTTTTTTCAAGATCACTTTGATTCTTGGCAGCTTTTTGGATTGTTGTTTTTATACTATCGCCCGCTTTTGTAACTTCTTTAGCAATCTCAACAGTTGCACAACCATTTAGAGTTATAATTAACAAAATAGATAATATGTAGATTGCCCTCATGATTAAATGAATATATTCTGATTTTTCGATATGCTTACATTAATCAAATCATCATTCATAGATTATAAATTAACAATTTTACGCAATAAAAAAACACCTAATTCTCTGTTTAGACAAACAATGAATGAAACCAGTTATTTAATTGCCGCCGAGGTATTAAAACACTTAAAATATAAACAAACAAGCATACAAACACCTTTAGCAAAAACTAAGGGGAGAGACTTATCCAAGTCAGTTGTAATAGTCCCCATCCTTCGTGCAGGTTTGGGTTTAGTGGAGGGATTTGTAAAATTTCTTCCTAAGGCAGATAAAGGACACATTGGTCTATATAGAGACGAACAAACATATAATCCAGTTGAGTATTTATTCAAAATACCAAGAGTAAAAAATAAAATTTTCATTGTTCTCGACCCTATGCTAGCAACGGGTAATTCTTCAGTAGAGGCTATTAATTTAATAAAAAGCTCTGGTGTGAAAACTTCAAATATTAAATTTGTATCTTTATTGGCAGCGCCAGAGGGAATAAAGAATCTTAAAAAAATGCACCAGAAGCTTCATTTGTTTACATGCAGTGTTGATAAAAGGTTGAATAAAAATAAGTTTATTGTTCCAGGATTGGGTGATGCTGGGGATCGTTACATGGGAACATAATGATGGTGGATTAATTCATAAAAAACCCCTTTTACCTTTTATTTTTTTGCCCTATTATTACCAATTTATTCAACAAATTTAATACTCGAGGAAACTTATGAAAAAATTAATTAGTATTTTATTCTTATCATTTGCTCTCTTGTTTTCACTAAATGTGTATGCAGCAAAAGTAGCTGTTATTTATGATTCTGGAGGCAAATTTGATAAATCTTTTAATGAGTTAGCTTATAATGCAGCTGAAAAGTTTAAAGCTGACACAGGTATTGACTACATGGACTTTGAGGCAGCTAATAATGCTCAAATCGAACAGGGTCTAAGAAAACTAGTCGATAGAGGAGCTACTGTTATTGTAGCAATGGGATTTGCTATGGCTGATGCAATTTCTGCAGTTGCTGCTGAAAATCCAGATGTGAATTTCACAATTATCGATGTTAACTGGCTTCAAGGTAACAATATTCAACAATTTGTGTTCAAAGAACACGAAGGATCATTTTTAGTTGGAATGATTGCAGCTATGAAATCAGAAACTGGTACAGTTGGTTTTGTCGGAGGAATGGATATTCCTTTGATCAGAAAATTTCATGGTGGTTATGAACAAGGCGCAAAATACGTGAATCCTAATATCAATGTCTTGATGAATATGACTGGAACTACTCCAGAGGCATGGAATAATCCAACCAAAGGTGCTGAATTAACAAAAGCACAAATTGATAAAGGCGCGGATGTCGTTTATCAGGCTGCAGGCGGAACAGGCATAGGTGTTTTACAAGCTGCTGCTGATGCAGGAATATTTGGTATAGGTGTTGATGCCAATCAGAACTATATGCATCCAGGAAGTGTACTAACCTCAATGCTGAAAAGAGTTGATGTTGCAGTTTATAATGCCTTTAAATCAACAATGGACGGCACTTATGAAACAGGTGTTTTCACTCTTGGTCTTGCTGAAGACGGTGTTGGCTGGGCATTAGATGAACATAATGAAAGCTTGATTACTGATGAAATGAAATCAAAAGTAGAGCAAGCAAAAAAAGATATTATTAGTGGGAAAATAGTAGTCGCAGACGCATCTGCACAATAATAATATCTATTATAAAATCTGGTTGTGAGATCGTGGTTTAAGGCATATTAAATAATATGATCTCACAACCAATTCTAGAACTTCAGCAGATAAACAAATCTTTTGGCCATGTTCAGGCTAATAAAGATATTTCACTAAAAGTTAGTAAAGGCGATATTCACGGAATCATTGGAGAAAATGGCGCTGGTAAATCAACTTTAATGAGCATTGTCTATGGTTTTTACCAGGCAGATTCAGGTAATATAAAAATAAATGATAAAATAATTGAAATAAAGTCACCCCATGAATCTATTTTAAGTGGCATTGGTATGGTTCACCAGCATTTTATGTTGGTGGAAAATTTTACAGTTGTTGAAAATATCATTTTGGGCTTTGAAGGTGAATTTGTTTTTGGTGAAAAGTTGAACCAAGCAAAAAAAAGTTTAATTAAACTATGTGAAGATTATAATTTAAAAATAGATTTAAATGCAACAATTTCTGATTTGTCCGTCGGATTTCGTCAACGCGTAGAAATATTAAAAGCCCTTTATAGAGGGGCTGAAATTTTAATACTAGATGAACCAACAGGTGTACTAACGCCGCAAGAGGTAGATGAATTATTTAAAATTTTGCGCTCTCTAAAGGAGCAAGGAAAAACTATTATTCTAATTACCCATAAACTAAATGAAATTATGGCTTTAACAGATAAGGTTACGGTAATGCGCCAGGGCGAAATAGTAGGAGACAAGAATACAAAAGATACAACAAAAGATCAGTTAGCAGAAATGATGGTAGGCAGAAGTGTTTTGCTTCGTATTGATAAAAAAAAGCCTAATATTGGAGACACAGTTTTTGAAGTAAAAAATATTAATGTAAAAGATAACCTAGACGTAATGCGTGTTAAAAATGTGAGTTTTGATTTAAGAAAGGGTGAAATTTTAGGAATAGCAGGAGTAACAGGTAATGGGCAGACAGAATTATTGGAAGCACTAACTGGTATTTGTCAGGTTGATAGTGGTGAAATAAAATTACACGGCAAAATTATTTCAAGCAAAAAAATTTTTGCAGGCCCGAGACAATTGCGCGAAGAAGACGTTGCTCATGTTCCAGAAGACCGGCAACGTATGGGGTTGGTGACAGAATTTAATGCTAGTGAAAATCTTATATTTGGTTATCACCATCAACAACCTTTTTCTAAATCATCAATTATGATGGGAAAAAATATTTTCAATTATTCAAAAAAAATTATGCGAGATTATGATGTACGACCACAATCCCCCTTTTTGCTAACATCTAATTTTTCTGGAGGTAACCAACAAAAGATAATTTTAAGCCGTGAATTGAATAAAGATCCCAAAGTTTTGCTGGTAGGGCAACCAACACGCGGTGTTGATATAGGGGCGATCGAATTCATTCATCAACGCATTATTGATATGCGCGACAAAGGTGTTGCGGTTCTTCTTGTTTCAGTGGAGCTTGACGAAATACTTTCCCTAGCTGATCGTATTGTAGTGATGTTTGACGGAGAACTTGTAGGAGAAAGAGTAAATGAGAATGTAACAGATAGAGAAATCGGCTTACTTATGACAGGAATAACTAATTAGTTTATGGTCAAGGCCGTTGATAAAACAAAAGTGCCTTGGTGGGTTTCAAATGCAATAGTTCCACTTGTTAACCTAACTCTAGCTTTTATTGTTTCAGGGTTATTTATTTTTATCGCTGGAGAAAACCCTTATCAGGCCTTGAAGCTTATTCTTTATGGATCCTTTGGTTATCTGGAAGGGTTTGGTTACACATTATATTATGCAACAAACTTTATTTTTACCGGTTTAGCTTTTGCTATAGCTTTTCATTGTCGCTTATTTAATATTGGGGGAGAAGGTCAGGCATATATTGGCGGACTCGGCGTTTTTTTATTGGCATTTTATTTTAGTGCCTTACCTGTGCCAATCGTGTGGTTACTAGCAATCTTAGCGTCTATGTTGTTCGGGGCGGCATGGGCAATTATCCCAGGATATTTGCAGGCATACAGGGGTAGTCATGTTGTTATTACAACGATCATGTTTAATTTTATTGCATCTGCATTGATGGTATTTTTATTAGTTGATGTAATTCGTGATAGAAGGCAAATGGGTCCAACCACAGAAGCTCTTGTTAGAGAACAATGGCTCCCGATGTTTAAAAATATCGCAGCTTACTTTGGATATAAAGTTGGTTACTCACCCCTTAACATTTCTTTTCTTTTAGCTGTGCTTGCTTCCTTTGGTGTTTGGTTTTTGATTTGGCGAACTAAGTGGGGTTATGAAATGCGCGCTGTAGGACATAATACACAAGCAGCTATTTATGCAGGTATTTCTCCTAAAAAAAATATAATTTTAGCGATGATCATTTCCGGAGCTCTTGCAGGTATGCTGGGTGTAAATGAAATTTTAGGCGTGCATCATAAAATTCTAGTGAATTTTCCTGCAGGATATGGATTTACAGGCATTGCAGTTGCTTTAATGGGACGCAATCATCCCATCGGTATATTTTTGGCTTCCTTGTTGTTTGGCATGCTTTATCAAGGAGGTTCAGAGGTTACATTTGATATGCCAAATATCACACGCTACATGTTTGTTGCAGTTCAAGGCGTTATTATATTATTCAGCGGAGCGTTAGAAAATTTATTTCGGCCACAGATTGAGTATTTTTTTGTCAATACTATGAAGCGAAAGGCAGTTACCTGATGGAAATAAGTACAGATATAATTTCACTTGTTAGTGCTACCTTACGCATCTCAACGCCACTTGTTTTTGCCGCTATGGCCGGATTGTTTGCAGAACGATCAGGGGTGATTGATTTTGGTTTAGAAGGAAAAATGTTAGCCGCTGCCTTTGTTGCAGCAAGTGGGGCACATATATTTGGATCTGAGTGGTATGGCTTGGGATTAGCCATTGTGTGCTGTGTTGCGCTATCAATGCTTCATGGCTTTGCTTCCGTTACTCATAAAGGAGATCAGGTGGTTTCTTGTGTTGCCATTAATATTTTGATGATAGGACTTACAACTGCACTCGCTGCAGCCTGGTTTGGGCAACAAGGACTAACCCCAACACTCACTGATGATCGACGTTTTTTTGAAATTACTCTTCCTTTTGCTGACGCTGTTTCAGGAGTCCCTCTTCTTGGACCTATCTATTCAGAGATAATTAGTGGTCATTATATATTTGTGTATATCGCATACATTTTTGTTCCTTGTGTTTATTGGGTTGTTTTTAAAACTCGTTTCGGTTTAAGACTTCGAGCAGTGGGAGAAAATCCAAGCGCTGTAGATACTGCTGGCATTAGTGTTGAATTAACGCGCTATAAAGCTTTAGCAGTGAATGGCGTATTGGTTGCTTTTGCGGGGGCTTATTTGTCAACAGCTATAAACGCAAATTTTTTTAGAGAAATGTCAGCAGGACGAGGATATCTGGCGCTAGCAGCATTGATATTCGGAAAGTGGCACCCAAAAACTGCTCTAATTGCATGCTTGTTATTTGGTTTTGCAGATGCTTTACAGATTAGATTGCAAGGAGTGCCAATACCCGGAATAGGATTAATACCCGTTCAGTTTATCCAAGCCACTCCATATGTTTTGACCGTTGTTCTTCTAGCTGGTTTTGTTGGCAAGGCAATTGCTCCTGGTGCCATAGGACAACCTTATATAAAAGAAAGATAATATTTTATTTTTTTACATACTAATATAATATTTATATAATAATTTAA
>Ga0187827_10000992_pt1 | contig 42917 bp, 39 predicted proteins | sample ETNtaG_39_FD_167969 | JGI IMG/M metagenome (GOLD analysis project Ga0187827, IMG submission 167969) | Marine microbial and viral communities from oxygen minimum zone, Eastern Pacific Ocean - ETNP2014_SV_150_PacBio MetaG (Illumina Assembly) | ecosystem: Environmental > Aquatic > Marine > Hypoxic...
GCCAGGCAGACAGGGAAACAACATACCATCGGAGGCAATGGAAGCAGGGGCGAAATACAGACCGCTGCTAGAAGCTCAACATATAGAGTTTTACGAAATGGTTGATCCTGAGAGTATGGGAGACTCATGATCAAATCCAAATGATCAGCGGAGAAGAATTTGAATCCGGCAAACTAGGTCCTGACTTTGTAGCGGCACCTGATGGTTCCGAAATTCGTGTGTTACACGTCCTCAATGGAGGTGGCCTTTCAGAATGCACCCTTCGCGTAAATGGAGTATCTTCAGCTATTACTCACAAAACTGTTGAAGAGATCTGGTTTATTACCCATGGGTCAGGCCAGATATGGCGTCTCCTAGACAACATGCAGGAGATAACTGATTTGGAGCCAGGGGTATCCCTATCGATACCATTACGCACACATTTCCAATTCCGTAACACAGGTGATGTTCCTCTGCGATTTGTCATATCAACAATGCCAAAATGGCCTGGTAATGAAGAAGCCGCCCAGGTCGAAGGTATATGGCCGGCATCCTCAAAAAACCAGTAATGAAAGGTAAAGACATGAAGGAATCATTTGACATAAAAGTGGAGACATTTCAAGACATCCTTCTTGAACACTCGGCGGTAGAACATATTGCTACAGGATTTGGGTTCACAGAGGGTCCGGTCTGGAAAGACCACGGACTCTTGTTCTCTGATATACCTAACAGTAGGATCGCCCGCATCACCCTGGCTGAAGAGGGCTCTAGCATCACCACCTTCCGATACCCGAGCGGAAACTCAAACGGCCTGACCCTTGATCTTGATGGGAATCTCGTCGCCTGCGAACACACGAACCGAAGAGTCTCGCTGACAAATTCTTCAGGAAAAGTCCGCCCCCTAGCAACCCGCTATAAGGGAAAGAGGCTAAACAGTCCCAATGACGCAGCAGTTAAATCTGACGGATGGATATATTTCACGGATCCGCCATATGGGCTTATGGGAATGAGACAAGGAAAAGAGCTCCCGTTTAATGGTGTTTTTCGAGTAAACGCGGAAGGATCAAAACTTGAACTCCTCATTGAAAACATGGCGGGGCCAAACGGAATCGCATTCTCTCCTGACGAGAAGCAGCTTTATGTCGCTGACTCCCGAGAAAAATTTATTAACGTTTATGACCTAAACGAAGAAGGATATCCAGAAAACGAGAGAGAATTTTTCGATCTAGATATCGGTGAAGAGGGAGTTCCGGATGGGATGAAAGTGGATACGGAAGGCAGGATATATTCATCAGGTCCAGGTGGAATATGGGTATTCGAACCCTCGGGAAATGACGGGGCAGGGATACTCCTAGGAAAAATATTAGTCCCTGAAATACCTGCAAATTGTGGGTGGGGTGAGGACGGCAAAACATTATTCATAACAGCAAGAACGGGATTGTACAAAATCAGACTTGCCTCCAAGGGGACGTCTGTAGGTCACCGGTGAAAATACCGATACCTTCACGCGAACAGTTATTAATAATGGAGTGAAATAACTATGACAAGTTTCGACATTGCTATATCCGGAGGACGGGTGATGGATCCTGACACAGGAGTCGATAACGTCACTAACGTTGGAATTGTCGACGGAAAGATCGCAGAAATCAGCCAATCTGAATTGCTAGCAGAAGAAATCATCGATGCTTCAGGACAAATAGTCTGTCCCGGATTCATAGACCTTCACTGCCATCCTCAAGATACGGAGATATTTGAAGTACAGGCTCGAGATGGGGTTACCACCACTTTGGAGCTAGAAGTAGGTACAGGTGACATCGACGAATTTTATGGTAGATGGGAAGGAAAAGCGGCGATCAATTTTGGGGCAAGCATAGGACATATCCCGGTACGAATGAAGGTGATGAAGGATCCAGGAGTTTTCTTGCCATCTGGGGATGCAGGAAGAAGAGAGGCAAGCAATCGAGAAATCGCTGATATGAAATCTCTTATCAGGCACGGACTGGACGAGGGCGCATTAGCCGTAGGTTTCGGACTGGACTATACGAGGGCTGCGAGCCGGTGGGAAGTGATCGAGATGTTTAAAGTTGCAGCCGAATACAAAGCCTCCTGTCACGTCCATCTCAGGGGAAAAGGTCACAAAGAACCTTCAAACTCTATAGAGGCTTTGGAAGAAGTGATTGCCGCAGCTGCCGTGACTGGCGCTTCGTTGCACGTAGTCCACTTGAACAGCACTGGTATGAAGGCGGTCCCAGAGTTACTACAGATGATAACCGGCGCCCGACAGCGTGGCTTGGATGTGACAACTGAATGCTATCCGTATACAGCCGGCATGACGAAAATTGAGTCTGCACTATTCGATGACGGGTGGCAGGAACATTATGGAATCGACTATGACAAGCTTATGTGGCCTGACACGGGAGAATACCTAAACGCCACCACTTTCTCCAAGTACAGGGAGGCAGGCGGATGGGTAATCGCTTTCTCAACCCCTGAAGAATCCATGACTGCAGCGATACAGAGCCCTCTAACAATGATCGCGACTGACAGCATAATAGAGAAAGGGAAAGGCCACCCAAGGACAGCAGGATCATATACCAAAGTGCTCGGTGACTACGTTCGAGAGAGGGGATATTTAGACCTGATGGAGGCGATCTCGAAGATGACCATAATGCCTGCGAGGCGGTTAGAGCAAAGGGCCCCGGCGTTTCTTAAAAAGGGTCGTCTTCAAGTGGGGGCTGACGCAGATATTACAGTCTTCGATCCAGACACAGTAATCGACACATCTACATATACGAATCCAACAACCCCACCGATTGGAATGAATTATGTACTGGTTAATGGAGTTCCCGTGGTGTCACACGGAAGCCTAGAAGAAGGTGCTCTTCCCGGCAAGGGAATTATGGCACCCACAAAAGGAGAATGACGGTGTCTGTATATTCAATAAGTAGCATAACAGTGAAAGACTGGGACACATATCGTGAATATATGAAACATGTACCAGCAATTATCGAAAAATACGGAGGCAGATATCTCGTCCGGGGGGGAGAAATCATCTCTGACGACACAAGCTGGCAACCGGAGCGAGTAGTAATACTGGAATTTCCAGACTTAGCCCAAATGAAGGCTTTTCGGAATTCAGATGAGTACAAGCCAGTTGAGGAGCTCAGGCACAAGGCAGCAGATACCGAGGGATTTGTTGTTGCCGGCTTAGGCAGTTGAGTGCCTCAGTTTCATCCAAATTATGGAATAACAGGGAAATCTATTAATAACCCCTTGCCGAAATCATAGAATTCGATAGACAAATCTATGGAGGTGGAACCCAGACCTGCTAAGCCAGGAAGTCCGAGTATTTCAGATGCAAATCTACCGCCTTCCTGAATTGAAAAAATCGCGTCCATTCCCACAACCTCATAGGTAAGTGGAGCTATTTGCAGTTGGAGCTCAAGATCCTTCAAGGTAAAGGGCATCGGGCTATTCCCCGCCCCTAGAAGACCAAGTAAAGTCCACCCTTCAGAGCCATCAGCGAGGGACAATATGTACTCCCCTGTGTCATTGTCACCCTTCCTTCGGATCTGATCATCGTAGGGAAGGTTCAGGATAGCTGCACCCTCTGACTGCCAGAAGGAAGAGGCTATAAGACCCACGGGAGGACCTGCGGATTTTCCCCATGTACTAGACAACGAATCTTTCATAAAAAAATCAGGTCCATCCTGAACGGAGTCAATAGCAATCTTCATACCCATCAAAGAAGTCTCAAAAATAGAATACGCGCGAGGTTCATCTACTCCACCAACTGTGTTGAGAGGTACACGGACCTGTACGCCTCCAGCGTCCAAAATCGCCTCGCCAGAAAGGACGTAACTGTAGGCTTGCGCACCAGACATCGCGTCACGAACTTTTCCTAGCAATAGCCCAATTTCAGACGACTTATGAGTCGGCTTTCCTGACAGAGAAGCCGTGGATCGGGGTAATGGCGTTGCAGTCACCGGACCTGCGATTGGGATTGGCGTTGAAGTTGAAGTAGGTACAGGGGATGGAGACGGCGTCTCCGTTGGGATCGGTACGGATGTAGGAGTATAAGTGGGAGATGGGAAGGGTGTAGAAGTAGGTGAAGCTGTGGCTGTAGGGTCCCAAGTTGAAAAATAGATAGGCTCCAGCTCTGTGGGTTCCTCTTCAGGTTCGGAAGCGCACGCTCCAAAGCAAAAAAAGATTACGACGAGGATCGCCACGTAATGTTTTCTAATCATGGCTCAGATTAAACCACAGGAACAACATTATCGCCCGCTTTCCAGAAGTCACCCTATCCAGAAAAATCTAATTCAAATCGCTTCGGGATTAAGACAGGCCGGCATCTTTTCTCCCCTGAGCCTTGCGATAACGTTGTCAGCAGCCATAAGGCCCATTCTTCTCAATGTGGCAGCGCTAGCACTAGCGATGTGGGGTGTAATCAAGACATTCTCCATGAAGACCAATGGATCATCCTTTGAGATTGGTTCAGGAGAAGTTACATCCAAGGCTGCACCGGCGATTCGACCCTCAAGGAGGGCTTTCCTCAAAGCATCGGGATCAACCGTTCCTCCCCGAGAAGTATTGATGAGGAATGCTTCAGGTTTCATTGCGGCCAGTTCAGATTCGCCAATGAATCCTTGAGTATCTGGCCCAAGCGGTACATGAACCGAGACATAATCTGACCTGACAAGTAAGTCTTTCAATTCAGGAGTCCATATCACTCCAAATTCATCTTCTAACTCAGGTTTTCTTGTTCTGGAAAAATATAAAATATCCATATCGAATCCAGTCGCTCTTTTAGCTACTGCGGTCCCGATGAGCCCTAATCCAATCAAGCCTAGTGTCTTTCCATAAACATCAGTGCCCAAATAGGGGGTTTGGTCAAATATTTTCCATTCGCCGGCTATTACTTTTCTGTTAGATCTCGAGACCTGCCTGGCCAGGGACAGTATTAGCCCCATAGTAAAATCAGCACACGATTCATGCAAAATACCAGGAGTATTACCTATCGCGACCCCCTTAGCAGTAGCGGCATTTATGTCGATATTGTCATAACCGATCGCACGGGTGCCAACAACCTTAAGTTTTTCGGCAGCTGCAAATACTTCCGAATCCATGACATCGTTTGATTCAATCATCATCCCATCGCATTCACGCACTTTCTCTATCATCAATTCCTTGGGCGGCGGTGTAGGTTCCTCCCAGACTTCTACTTCAAATTCATTCTGAAGCCTCTCGATTGCGTCGGGCACGATAACTCTTGTCACATAGATCTTCATTTCGTCCAAGCTTCCACCTCCAATTTATGCCAATTCGAATTTTGTGGCGAAAATGGAAATTGATTATACCAACGATGTACGGCTAACTAAGGTAATTCTAAGAGTTCAGGTGCAGTCTGGTAGAAGCCAGAATAAAGTCAACGGTATAGAATCCCCCAGGTTACATCTCCATCAAGCAAGATTGGCACAGATATTGTCCGCCCACAGGATTTGAATGGGTATTCCATCAAACTAGAGGTGTCAGAGGACTATCAAGCGCTCCCTTTGGGAGAACCGGATGCTTTGCACAGGGTCTGGGTTTGCAAAAAATTACCTTAGCCAGAACCAATCATAGTTATGATTTCCGTATAAGCAGGCACATTGTGCGATTTAAGAATCTCTCTGCCGTCACGACTAAACAGAATGAACGAGGGTACAGAACCTGTCTGATATTCATTCCTGAGTTCCCCCCCGAGTGCGGTATGAACATCGACTCTTATCACGATGCAGGCATTACCGAGTCGGTCTTCTAACCTGTCAACTACAGATTTGGTTGAAAGACAGCCCACTCAGTAATCCGAGTAAAGCTCCAAAAGAATCGGTTTCCCCAACGCGAGTTGTTCGTTCCAATCCTTCTGAGTTTCGACCGCTGTATGTCGAAATGACTGATATTGTTGAAAGGCGACCAAAGCAAGCAGCAATACAAATAGAGTAAAAACGGCGCCCTTCCAGGGCATTATCCGCGAAGCGACGACCCAACAGATGGGCAGCATCAAGCTCGCTATCACAACAAAAGAATACTGATTCAGCAGTGAATATATCCGTTACTCAGGACTATCCTCAGACTGTAGCTTAAAGAAGTTTCGATAAGAAAAAAGAAACGGGCCGTCTAAAAGACAGCCCGCAATCAATAAAGAAAGTGAAGGCTAATCCGCTGCCGCCATGTCATGGCCACAGCACATGGGAGATTTGATCTTCCCACATCCGTTACTACACTCTGCGACGCCCACAGTCGTACCATCGTCCTTCTCGATATTAACGTGTGTCAGTTCCGTTCCACATTTTCCACATGTGATGGCGTGCACTTCCATTCCACAATCACCACAGCTGTAATTTGGCATGGATATTCTCCTTTAGTCCTATTCACAGATAACAAAATCTCATCCGTTCCTTGACGGTAATCCGAAGTCTATCGATTGATTTGATCGATTGTCAATTGATAGGGCCCAGAAAATTAATCCTTCATCAATGCCAGTTAACTTGAACAATAAAAGAGTCTAGAATAGGCTGCCTGTCGACCATCTTTACATCGACGAAACTATTTAGCCGAGACAAACAGGAGGAGAGTATGTCTGATAAACCGTTAAGGGTCAGTTATGGAGAATACGTTTTCGAAAACGTTCCTGGATGGGCCCCCCTGCCGGACGGATGGGAATGGAACCATGTCGTAGGGGTTGGAGTTGATAGCCAAGACAGAATATTCGCCTACAACAGAAGCAGCCATCCTATGATAGTCCTGAACAAAGATGGTGAAATCCTAGACACCTGGGGTGAGAACACTATTAAGTGGGCACACCATGTAGAAATAGGTCCCGATGATTCAGTCTGGACCACAGATAATCATGACCACACCGTTAGGAAGTGGACGACTGACGGTAAAGAATTAATGGTGATTGGAACACCTGATAAGCCGGCGCCACCCCAAAGCGGGGAACCATTCAACCAACCTACAGACGCCGCCTTTGGTCTGGATGGCTCTATATACATTGCAGACGGATACGGTAACTCCCGAATTCACCATTTCACGCCACAGGGAAAGTTAATAAGGTCCTGGGGCGAGAGAGGAACTGCTCCGGGGCAGTTTATGATTCCCCATGGAGTAGCGGTCGATCCTACTGGGTTAGTCTACGTCTGTGATCGAGAGAACAGTAGAATCCAGATTTTCACCCCTGACGGCCAGTACGTTACGCACTGGAAGGGGGTCCACAGACCCAATCAGATCGTTCCCGGCAAAGATGGAAGCATGTATGTAACGGAACTCGGTTTCAAAACAGGAATGGCCGCAGGGGGGCCTGATGTAAACGTAACAACTCACAACTCCGGGTTGAAAATAATGACTAAAACAGGGCAGTGGCTCGGCGGTTGGGGAGCCAGCACACATACTGAAGGGGATCTGATCGCAGCGCACGCCCTCGGTATAGACTCTGAAGGAAGCCTATATGTGGGCGAAACGCTGGAAGGGGCCCGACTTCAAAAATTTATAAGAGTGTAGCCGTGTTGTGGGTGTCCGCCTCATCGGACTGATGCTCGAAGATGTGAGACCACGAGTACGGTCATTTCTGGGGCGGACGCGCCAAGGCAAAGCAAAGACACGATAAAGCCAGAAAGCCAAGAATTATTTGAAAGGCCAGATCATAGCTACCTTTCGAATCAAACACCGCCCCGGCTAGTAGAGGTCCAGAGATCCCCGGAATTATCACACCCTGCCTAATCAAACCGCTTATTGAACCATAATTCTTTAGGCCAAACATCTCGGTTACTGCCAGAGGCCCAAGTGTTCCAATTCCACCCATTCCCAATCCAAAAACAGACAAGAAAACAAAAACTAAAGGGAAATTCCTCCCCGCAAGAAACAGAAATCCTGCTATCCCCACTAACTGAATACCTACAACCAACGCATAAGACCATCTAGCAGTTATGGCTTCACTGATCCTACCGAACACGATCTTTGAGGTGACACCGAAAAATGCAAGTATGGAAAGAGAGGCTCCGATCTGGGTTGGCGAAAATTCTATATCCTGTAGGTGCGCCGCCAGCTGAGTCACAAGAGTGGTTCTAACGAACTGCTGGAGAGTCATCCCAGCGCCGATCAACCAGAAGGCCCTCGTCCTTATACTTTGACTGACGGAAAGGCCGTCTATAATCCGGGTCACCGCGGCAGCGGCAGTTCCCGTAGGAGTCCAGCGTTTTCCAATTTCTTTGTGCACGTCCTCTGCGCTATCTCTTACTACCAGTAGAACTAGAACTGACATAACGCCTAGAATTATTCCGGTTATAAAGAATGCGGTTCGCCAGCCACCTAACGCTATGATAACGGTGATGATCGGAATAGAAATCATACCGCCGAAGTTATTTCCTGCAGTCACGAGGCCCATCATTCGACCACGAATTGACGGGAACCACAGAGCCACCAACCGGCCAGTGGGCAACATGGCAGCACCCGGGCTACCAGCAAAAATGAGTCCAGAAAACAGGTAAAACTGCCACAGATCAGTCATAACCGATCTCAACACAAAGCCAACAGCTATTGCAGCCAGGGAAACGCTCATTATGTACCGGGAACCAAACAGGTCCAACGCCCTTCCAACAAAAGGTGAGAAAAGATGGAGAACGACTCCCAACATGATGGCACCATTAATCTGAGTCCGACTCCATCCGAATTCCTGCTCCAAAGGAACAATGAAAAGCCCGAACGCATACTGGCCAAATCCGATTGACCCTGCGATGGCGAGGAAGGAGACGACAGCTATTGGCCAGCCGTGGTAGATGCCGCCTCGACTTTGAGGCGGCACATCGAAATCAGGTTCTATTTTTATCAACCGAGATCCTTTCGAACAGAATGTCAGTTCCTTGAAAGAATAGCACCCTTAATCAATTACGTTTAAAAGTTAGTCCACAAATGCACCTCCAAACATCAATCCATTATCGAAGCCTACGCCTAGTAGACGAGATCCACATGCCTTATTCTATGTATTCGTGGAAAAGGACGGAAACAATCTCGGCACATCCCCATGGAATCCCATCAGCCCATCTCACGGTTGGTGGGCAATCGCTGTTTGTTTCAGCACGTCTACGGCTCTACTCGGATTCAGCACATATACATTCAGCCTTTTTGGAAACGAACTTGCTGAAGAGTTTCAATGGTCTCGAACTCAAATAAACGCTTCTCTTTCGTTCTCTGCTATCGGTACATTATTCGGCCCCTTTTTGGGAGGAATAATTGACAGGAGAGGGCCGCGAGTCGTCGTAGGGGTCTGCGTAGCACTCACCGCCTTAAGTTTTCTCCTGCGCCCTTTGATGTCAGAACTTTGGCACTGGTATGCCTTGAGTTTCCTACAATACGCGGGGTTTTCGGCGACGATGACTCCGGTTGGACGAATCGTGGGCCTGTGGTTTCCCAACCGCCGAGGCATGGTAATGGGAATAGCGATGACAGGAAACAATTTTGGTGGCGTTGTGATGCCAGGGGTCGTAGGCGCATTAATCGCCATCTCAGGATGGCAGGCCGGGTACTACCTACAGGGCGGGGTCACCGCACTTGTGGCGATCGGAGCACTGATCGCGCTTCGCGAGCCAAATTCCAAAGATATTACGAATCCTGATAGCGCAGGAGAAGTTGATTCGAGTCGATTGGCGGGAATGTCCATGCATCAGGCCGTTAGGTCTCCCATACTATACATGCTCCTCTATATTTTTCTTGTTGGAGCCACTCCTTTCGCCACGCTTTTGCCTCAGTTGATATCTCACTTCATTAACGAGGGAATAGAGTCTTCCACGGCGACAACTGCTCTTAGCCTGGTCGCACTGGGTGGCATGGGAGGAAAGATAGCCTTCGGAATCATAGGTGAAAGAATAACCGCCAGGTACGCCATGATGATATCGTTCGCTGGGCTTTCCGCATCCCTTCTCCTTTCTGTCAACCCTAATATCTCCGGTATTATCTGGATATGCTCTCCCATGTGGGGATTATGCATGGGGGCATTTGGAACTTTAATAAACATGATTGTTCAGGATTATTTTGGCCTGAAAAGCTTCGCCAGTATCATGGGAGTAGCGGGGTATGGCACCGCCCTTTCATTTGCTATTGGGCCAATTGTTACAGGTATATCAATGGATGAACTTGGCAACTATGATCCAATATTTTACGGCACGGTGGCCTTATTATTGATGGGGATCGTAGCCTTGGCAGCAATGGGTAATCCTACCATCAGACAGCAAGAATAATTGAACATTTAAATAGACTGTTAATAGGAGCTTGCAGATATGGCTGTGAGTAAGTTTGAAGTAAATTCAAGATCTGACTTCGCGGACGGGCAGTCATGGGGGGAATTCGGGAACTATGAACAAATTGACGGACTTGTCACATTCAAAGTTGATCCTGAAAACAGCGCCAACCGAAGTGTTATCGACATTGATCACGCCACGACAGATGAAAATGGTCTCGTAACTTTCACTTCCGACGTTGTAATCCTTAAGCCCGCTCACGTACCTCCATCGCGCCTTTTAGTCGACGTCGTAAACAGGGGAAGAAAGAGGGCGGTTGCGGACTTTAACATGGCAAGTCCAAACCTGGAACCCAGTAGCTCTATTGATCCAGGAAATGGCTTCTTGTTCGACAGGGGTTACGCAGTTGCTTCCATAGGGTGGCAATTTGACGTCTACCGTAGTGATGCACTTATGGGAATGGATCCACCCTACCTGTTGAGAAACAGGAAGGTGGTCACAGGGACGAACATCGTGGAGATCAGGCCCAATAATCATATGACATCCAGTTTGCTGGCTAACAGGATACATCGGCCGTATCCGGCTGCTTCAACTGATAACTTCAACGCGAGACTCTTCGTCAGGGAATGGGAAGATGGCCCAGATACGGAGATCCCTAATTCAAAGTGGTGCTTTGCCAAGCAGGTTCGTGGAGAATTAATGGCTGATGACGAATATATCTACATGGCCTCTGGGTTCCAGGCCGGGAAAATATACAACGTAATTTACGAAGCTAAAAATCCCGTATTGACCGGAGCATCACTTCTATCAGTTCGAGATATCGGATCTTGGCTCAAGTATGGCGGGAAAGACAGCCCTATATCCGATGGAGTTGATTTCGCGTATGCCTACGGGATTTCCCAAACTGGTCGCTTACTACGTAGTTATCTTTACTTCGGTATGAACCTGGATGAATCTGAACGACGAGTCTATGACGGGTTGCTCCCTCATGTTGCGGGCGGGAGACGTGGTGACTTCAATCACAGGTTCGGTCAGCCATCACAGCAATCTGGTCCAGGATTTGGCCACATGTTTCCCTTTACAGACAATCCCCATGACGATGCCTTTCAATCTGGTAAATCCGGTCTGTTGGATACCCAGCTAAGCAAAGGAGGTATGCCAAAGATAATCTACACAAATACCTCTGCTGAATACTGGAGAGGTGACGCTTCACTGGCTCATACTCACCCGACAGGGTGTTGCGACGTAGATTTCCCAAACAATGTTAGGAGTTATCTATTTTCTTCCACCCAGCATATACCAAGGGCTCTTTCCCGAGACAATTTCCCTGGCCCTGACGGATCAATGGGCAGTAACCCGTTTAACATAGTTGATTTTCGACCACTGCTCAGAGCAGCTCTGGTTAATCTAGAAAAATGGTCAGAGGATGGAATCGAACCTCCGCCAAACAAACATCCGCGGTTGGATAACGGTACGGCTGTAACTAGGCAAATGGCTCTTAATTCGTTGCCCGAAATCCCTAATGTCTTCCCCCCGGATCCGAACAGGCTGTGGCGAATCAGAGAATTAGATCTCGGCCCGGAGACGGAATCTGGAATCGGGCGCTATCCAGTTGTTGAAGGCGGTGATTATCCGGCATTCGTATCGTCACTTGATAAAGACGGCAACGAGGTTTCCGGAATTTGCATGCCCGACATTTCTGTGCCAGTTGGCACACATACAGGATGGAATACTAGAGACCCTAAAACCGGGGCCCCAGAGCAGATTATTCCGATGATGGGATTTTCTGAATTTTTCGCCACAACCGAATCTATTCGTGAAGCTGTCGGAGATCCGAGAGACTCTTTAGAAAAACGTTACAACTCAAGACAAGAGTACCTTCATAAGGTCCATTTGGCAGCAGCTGAGCTGATCAAAGAGGGCTACCTTTTAGAGGAAGATCTAGAAACAGTAACCCGTAACTGTGGTGAAAGATACGACGAGGCAATTTCCCGAAGCCGGCTATGATTCTTCTATACAATCAATAAGCAAGTTCAGTGTGGCAATAGCAAATATAATCATATTCTGTTGCCGGTCTGAGACTCCTGTTTCCAACGTAGTTGACCGGCTCACGGGCCCGGAGACAGCTATGCAGCTATGGCCAGCAGGATCACCATAACGGTTTCCTGAAGGTCCAGTTGCCCCAGTCTCTGCCACGCCCCATGTGGAACCCAAAACGTCCTTCACTTTTCCAGCATTTAGAGAGGCGTAAGATTCCGTCGCAGCTCGCAGTCCTTCCATATCTTTATCAGTTACACCAAGGAAACCTCGTCCGGCAAATCGAGTGTAGATAACAGAACCACCAAGAAAATAGTCGGACGCACCCGGAATGGCCAACAGATGAGCTGAAACCAGTCCTCCAGTCGAAGATTCGGCGATCCCAACCGTACTTCCTTTCTCCGACAGCAAATTACCGACTTTCTGTGAAAGCTCTATAATCTCTTCATTCATTGTCGACTATCTCCTTTACGGAATCACGCGTTAAGTCTTAACCGTTGTTATCACCAAGAGCAAGGTCATATTAAGGGGTCACGCTGCGTATGTTACGGTCAGATTGTAATATAGTTCACTGTGATCAAGGTCAAGGCAACTAATGTAAGGACGAGACTAACTCATATGTCAAAAGGATGGTTCACACTGGTTGCAGTCTTTGCAGTATCCATCGCTCTTATCACAGGTGGATTCGTTATAGGCCGCCCCGAGCTGGTGCTGGGAGGAGCTGGGTTAGGAGTCTTTCTCTATTTGGTCCGAAACTATCTCAATTAGAGTCTCGTTTCATTCTCTTCTATGTTTCAGAATAAGCCAGCACTTTCTTTGCAATTTAAAGTCTAGCCCGTACGTATTGTGCCGGCCAGAGATCATCAGAACCGTCGAGTTCATCTCGAGCTTTGAGAGGCCAGTAGGGGTTTCTTAGAAGCTCTCTTCCCAGAAGAATTGCATCGGCGTCCATATTGCGTAAGGTCTGTTCGGCCTGAGAAGCATCCGTGATGAGACCAACTGCCCCGGTCAGTATCTCGACCTCTTTCCTGATCCTTGCACTAAAAAGAACTTGATATCCAGGAAAAGGGTCGAGGTTCTGCGTAGCGGAATTGCCCCCCGAAGAACAATCGATCATATCCACCCCTTCTTCTTTCATCCAACCCGCCAATTCAATGGAATCATCTAGGCTCCAGCCATCCTTCATGTACTCGGTAGCAGAGATGCGGGCGAGCAACGGCATGGATTCAGGAATCCTGCTTCTGACAGCAGTAATCACCTCAAGAGCAAACCTACACCTATTCTTTAAAGAACCTCCGTATTGGTCGGTCCTTATGTTGGAGAGAGGTGACATGAACTCACATGCGAGATATCCATGAGCAAGATGCAGCTCCAAAACCTTAAACCCAGCTTCCACTGATCGGCCTGCTGCAGTTGCAAAGTCCGAAACAATCCTGTCAATTTCCTCCATGGACATCTCATTCGGAGTTGCCCAGTCGGGTTCAAATGGAATAGGGCTTGGGCCCCAGATCTCCCACCCCCCATATCCCGGAGAAAGCGCTTCTCCACCATTCCACGGCCGGGTATGAGAAGCCTTTCTCCCGGCATGGGCAAGCTGGATAGCGGGCGTTGTACCTTGAGCAACCTGGAATTCCACTATAGGTTTGAATGCTTCTGAGTGATTGTCGGACCAAATCCCGAGATCCTGAGGTGATATCCTTCCCTCGGGAGATACTGCAGAAGCCTCCGCCATCACTAAACCCGCGCCACCAACAGCCCTTGAACCTAAATGAACCATATGCCAGTTAGTGGGAATACCGCTCCCGTCATCAACAGAGTATTGACACATTGGAGCGACAAACACCCTGTTCCTTATCGTCTCCCCTCTAATTGTGATAGGGGTGAACAGCTTACTCATAACCGTTACACATTTCCTCTTTTAAACGATTAAATCGATCGATTTATGAGACGTATTCTTAACTGACCCTGATCTCTCGAAACTCGATCTTCCCTTCCCTTACCAGGTCTCTGACTTTACGCTGCCTGGCAGAAAGTCGACTGCCGGCAGCTTTGAATTCAACCAACACCACCTTGTCTTCTTCGAACTGAACCCCATCGATCGGAGAACCCAGAAATCGAAACTGCTTTGGGTCGTATGGATATTGTTCTACTAACGGCAAAAATTGCTCAGAAATCTGACCATATCTGGTCGACTGACTTATTCTTAGGCTTCTCTCCTGTTTGATTTTTCCTAAAAGTCTCAAAGAATTAATTGACAGTAGTATTGTTAAAACGATTCCTGCGGAAGCAATCCACCATATGATCGGAACATCTCCAAAGATATCCAAAACTATGCCTCCTGGTCGCTCTAGATGTTCGTACGGTTCCCTAGCAGAATATTTATGCCAATTGGAAGTGATGTCATCTATGACAGTTCTTTAAGACAACTGGCGAGGCTTTCAGAAAACTCTTTCACTTGCCATTTTCGCACCTCAGTCTCATTGAATTCAGCTTGGAGAGCCTCAGGAAGTCTTGCAAGCCTCGATAGACTTGACGTAGGCCATAACAAACTGGGATCAAGTTCCAATGTTTGACCAAGGCTTTTTCGCCATTGTTTGAGATCCTTTAGCCTCTGGTTTGCCATTTCACGTTCACGATGACTGAGGTGGGGACCCCGCCGTGCCTCGTTCCTAGGACGAAGTACCGGTTCACTGTTTTTAGCCTCAAACACGACTTTATTCAATCGCTTACGCATTTCCGAACGCCCCCACCATCCAATCCCCTTTATTTCAGAATATTCATCATCAGGCTCTCTTGCTATGGCTACGAGTACTGAATCTGAGACTATCTTGAATGGAGGTCGATCCCTCCCTATAGCTTCATCTTCTCTAAAATCGTAAAGACTTCTGAGAATTGCAAGACCTCTACCATCAAGATCCTTGCTTCCTTTTACACGAAGAAAAGCTGTCTCCTCATCTCTCGGCTCAAACCGAACAGAAGACAGACGCACACACTCTTCTTCCGCCCAAGTGGCCCTTCCTTTTTCTGTTAGGCGATCTAGCATGTTTTGCCGGGCTTCACCCAGATATCGAACATCATTTGCCGCATATGCCAAAGCCTCCCTGGAGAGCGGTCTGTCTGTCCAATCACTACGTTGCAGTTTCTTATCTTTCGCAACTTCTACATCCAGGTATTCTTTCAAAATGGCATCCAATCCCAGGCGCTTGGAGCCAAGGAACCCCCCCGCAATACTTGTGTCAAATACATTCTCGAACTGGAACCCATAATCCCGGTGAAGGCTGCGAATATCATAGTCGCCAGAGTGAAGTATCTTGGTCAATGAAGCGTCAGAGAGCACCTTGCCTAACGGTGACATATCCTCCACATCCAAAGGGTCTATGAGGTAAGGCGTTTGACCTATGGAGATCTGTATGAGACAAACCCGTTCGGGATATCGGAAGAACCCGTTACCTTCAATGTCTATTCCAATCCAAGGCTGCGTGGCGGCTTCTGCCGAAAGCGATTTGAGGCGCTCAGACGTTGAGATTATTTCTGCCGGTTGGTGAACTACGATAGGAATCTTTCGCTGAACATTTGATTTATACGGTGCAAAGTATAACTTATAGGGCTCATAGCGAATCGGGATTGCAGCTAGAGTAAGTGTTCGATAAGTTTGCTAGTATCCTCAAGAAGAGAGTTCTCCTATGAAATGAGAAAGGGTGTCACAAAAGACATCTCATTCGGGTTGCACTGGAATATGCCGGTGGGCATCACTCCCTTATTCGGGCGAATAAATGATATTAAAACTTGCTGATTATCAAAATTATACTCAGGGAAAAGTTGAGGGACTAGATATGAAAATAACGGACATAACAGTAAACAGAATTAGAGCACCTCAAGGTGAGAACGCCAGAAGCTTCGTAGGCAGGCCCGGACGTCTGCTTTTGCAAGTTCACACTGATGAAGGTGTCACAGGAATTGCAGAAGCCGGGCGAAACCTCACAGTCGTTCGTGCCTACATAGAGGAGCTCATCAAACCCCTTTTGATCGGCATAGATCCCTGTAGACCGAGAAAGATATGGGAACTTTTGGCATTAGGCGACGGCCAGCAGGCTACTAGATTCCCGTCTCAAATCGTAGGATCAATCGACGTCGCTCTATGGGATATTACTGGCAAGGCAGCAAACATGCCGATATACCAGCTTCTAGGGGGAGCGCGCCGCACAGATATTCCTCTCTACTGGAGCCGGGGCAACGGATGGAGTAAGTCGCCAGAAGAGATGTTAGAGGAGGTCCAAGAGGGCTATGACAAGGGATATCGCGCTTTCAAGGTTAGAATGGACTGGAGGGACTATCGGCAAGATGCTAATCCCCAAAAGGACTTTGCTATCTTCAAGAAATGCAGAGAGTGGCTACCTGAGGATTGCCCGTTAAGCTTTGATGCGAATTGTGGGTACTCGGTCCCGACCGCTATTGAACAGGGCCGAAAATTTGAGGCTTTGGGCATTGCTCATTTCGAAGAACCCTTGCCGCAATATGACTTCCCTGGCCTAAAACAGGTTGTTGATTCTCTAGATTGTTCTGTATCCACAGGCGAGCAGGAGATATCTTCATGGCGCTTCAGAGATCTCATACAACTTGGTAATCCTGACATTCTCCAGCCGGATGTTTTGAATGTAGGTGGGCTTTCTGAAATGGTAAGGGTTTACGAGATGGCAGTCGTGCACAACAAGATAGTGATGCCACACAGTCCGAGTGTAGGAGCAAATTCCATGGCAAGCCTTCATCTATATTCCACTGTAACAAACGCCGTTCGACCTCACGAATTCTCGGAAGAATTCACCGGCCCTGCCGAAGAGGTATCAAAGTTATATCAGGAACCGGTCCTTCCGAAGAACGGAACTATATCCCTACCCGACAGACCAGGGCTCGGACTAGATATAAACCCAGATGCGTTGAAGAATTTCATCGACGAATAATCGACGAAGCTATACTGAGGCGAAAGGTGGATCGAAATATATGAAATACGACACTATTATCGTTGGCGCAGGTTCTGCGGGAGCAATATTAGCTACCCGACTTACAGAGGATCCTTCTAAATCGGTGTTGCTGCTAGAGGCCGGACCAGATTACGCAGACATGGACAGCCTACCTGAAGAGGTCAAGTACGGCTATGCAAGTGGCACCGAGATAACCACTAACGAACATAACTGGCAATTCACTGCAAGAGGAACGGATAAAACAGAAATACTTGTTCCTAGAGGAAAAGTTACAGGCGGGTCCAGTGCGATAAATGGTCAAATTTTCCTTCGGGGCATACCTGAAGACTATGACAGCTGGGCAGAGGTCGGGAATCAAGAATGGAACTACCAGAATATGGTGCCTTATTTTAATAAATTGGAAACCGACACCACGTATCAAGACAATCCTGGCGACTTTCATGGGTCTGAGGGCCCAATAATATGTCATAGGTTTCCCAGAAACACTTGGCTTCCAGCCTCGAGGGCTTTCGAGCAGGCCTGTCTTGATGCCGGATTCTCTTCTTGTGAGGATGCAAATGCCCCCGGTACAACTGGTGTTGGTCCCCTGCCGCTAAACAATCCTAACGGGATCAGATGGTCCACTGCTATAGGGTATCTCGGCATGTCTCGTCATCGATTGAATCTGACAATCAGATCCGGCATTTCAGTAAAGCGGGTACTTTTTGACGATAAAAATGAGCTTCCAAGGGCCATTGGCGTGGAGGCAGTTTCTGAAGATGAGACGTTCATAATCGAAGCCGACGAAGTGATACTAAGTGCAGGGGCAATAGCCTCACCACAGCTCCTCATGTTGAGCGGTATAGGTCCAGCGAATCATCTTTCCGAACAAGGTATTGAGAGTGTTGTCGATCTCCCAGGGGTCGGCCAAAATCTGTCCGATCATCCAATGCTATACGTAACGTGGAAAACAAAGCCCGAAGTAGACCTAGACGCCTTGGGCCCACGAATACAACTCGCTCTTCGTTATACGGCAACCGACTCCAAACTTGAAAATGACATGATCGTGTACATGATGGCAGCTGCGAGCGAAAGGCCAGAAAGGGGTGGTCTGAGAACTACCCCAATTGGCATCCAAACCAACCTTTGTATCAATCTCGCTAAAGGAAAAGGAGAAGTACGACTCAATTCAGGGGATTACCGTGATCAACCCTACCTTGACTACAACTATCTCACAGAGGAAGAGGACCGGAGAAGATTCAGAGACGGTATACGAATGCTGGTCAGGCTAGAGAATCATCCCGACATGTCCGCTCTTATAGAAAAGCGACTGACTCCATTGGACTCGGACTTGGAATCTGACGAGACGTTAAATACCTGGATGATGAGGGACGTAACAACTGGTCATCACATTTCTTGTACAAACAAGATGGGGCCTGCTTCTGACCCACTGGCAGTGGTTGGTCAATCAGGTTTGGTTAACGGAACCAAATGTCTAAGAGTTGTCGATGCTTCAATAATGCCCGAATGTGTAAGGGCTAACATCAATGTCACCGTAATGACTATGGCTGAAAGGATTTGTGACTTGATTAAGAGTGGAAATTGACGAACCGGCATATTCCGCAAAAGTATCAGTGTTAGGAATCTTTGACGAGAAGAAGGTCTCTTATAGTTTTTTTGCGAGTGCCCAGCAAGGGCAGGATACGTTTGCCTATTACGTTGAACTCTATATTCATGTTTAATTAACTCACATGTACCCTTGACCTAAACATTTCCCAGGGAAAGATTCTTCTTCATTCTTGCTGTTCTTGAACAGCGTCGCTAAGTGTATCCATGACAAAAATCAGCTTTCTAACGTAATTCACAAAAGGAGCTATAGAGATGACAGAAGACTTCGATGACGGACTTAAAACGAGAAAAGAGGTGCTCGGCACCGAATATGTCGAGAGCTCGTTGAGAAACGCCACAGACTTTGATCGTCCATTCCAACAATTCATAACAGAGTCTGCGTGGGGAAAAGTATGGACCCGCGGGCCTTTAGACCGAAAAACAAAGAGCATCATTACCCTGTCTGTGCTCGTCGCACTCAGAGCAGAACACGAGATTGCCCTTCATATCAAGGGCGCCATAAATAATGGAGTTACCCCTGAGGAGATAATGGCCCTGCTGATCCACGCCTCAGTTTATGCCGGTGTCCCTTCCTCAGTATCGGCGGTGAGGGTAGCAAGGAGGGTACTATCCGAAATGGGTGAGATTTCTCCCTAATGTAACCCGGTCAATATCGGATTATTTCACAGACTCAATGCCTCAATCTGTTTGTTGCTATAGCCCAACACTTCTGAAAGTACTTCCGTGTTGTGCTCTCCCAGCAAAGGAGCGGGCTTGATTTCTACGGGGGAATCCGACATCTTAATCGGACAACCTATAACTTCGAGTTCGCCTCTTTGTGGATGGTTTATTGGTGATATCATCCCGCGTTCTTTGAGATGCTGATCGTTAAATATGTCACTGGCGTTCAGAACGGCTCCACATGGGATCCCCGCACTTCCCAACGCCGCCATCGCCTCGTGCTTGGTTACAGAGGATGCCCATTCCTGGATAACCTCATTAATCTGTTCAGCATTGGAGGCAGGATCATCAAAAAGCGGTGATTTTTCCAGATCCTCACGGTCTATAGTTTTCATCATCCCTTCCCATATGTTTCGACGCGTCGATAGAGCAGTAATATATACGTAATCATCGGGACCACCCGGAGAGCATTTGAAAACCCCGGATCCAGCTCTACCGGTTACCTTGCTCCCGCGCCTGGGAGGGCTTTCACCAGTTTCCAAGTACCCGCACATAGAGGTTTTACTCAGGCTGACGACCGCGTCTTGCATCGCCACCTCCACTACCTGACCTCTACCGGTCGACCGACGTTGGATGAGAGCCGCGAGTATGCCGATGACTGAATGGAGTCCCGTGCCACTATCGCCTATAGTTGGGCCAGGTTTCATTGGCGGGCCATCAGGCTCCCCGGTTCCAGCCATAGCGCCTCCCGCGGCTTGGGCCACAGGGTCGAAACTCTTGTAATTACTGTAAGGACCATATGTCCCAAAACCCTTTATTCTGGAAAATATTATCCTAGGATTGATTTCTGATAATGCTTTGAAATCGTATCCAAGCCTTTCCAGAACACCTGCAGCGTAATTTTCTGCCACTACGTCTGCATTCTTTACAAGTTCAACAAACACAAGCCGATGATCATCGTTTTTCAAATCAAGCGTAATGCTACGTTTATTCCCATTAAAACCCAGGAAGTAAGCTGAGTCCTTCTCAGGCGAACCAAACATAACAGTCCTGCCAGGATCCCCTCTACCGGGTTGTTCCACCTTTATAACATCCGCTCCCAACCACGCTAGCAATTGAGTAGATGAAGTGCCTGCTTCATATTGAGTCAAATCTAGAATCTTGATGCCATCCAAAGCCTTATCCATGTGCTTGGCTCTCCCGTGAAATATATATATTCAGTAATCCTGTTCTGTGTGGGTTGAATATACCTGATATCTTTAACGTCTGCCGGTACACTTTCAATCAATAGGGGAAAGTAAATAATGGCGAATATAAAGGTTTACGGAACAGATTGGTGTGGCGACTGCGTCAGAGCGAAGTCATTCATGGACGGGAACAATATCATCTATGATTGGACCAACGTAGATGAAGAAACCCAATACAAAGAATACATCACGGAACTGAACGATGGAGAGATGCGAGTACCAACAATTGTGTTTGAGGATGGATCAATTCTTGTCGAGCCGACTAATGAAGAATTATCGGAGAAGCTTTCTATATAATTTCCTTATCGATCCCTAGCTGCGTGCTCGAATGATCCTACCTTATCTCCTTTTTCATCTATGACGTTCGTATAGGGAAACTTTACGGTCAATGTACACGCGTGGCCTGGTGCCGCAAGAACAAACTGGCCTACGTCTAGGCTCTCGCCGTTGAGTTTCACGACACCATGTTCTTCACTTTGTTGAACGAGCTCTGTGTAAGGAAAATCTATTAAACGAAACCTGTGCTCAAGGGGTTGGTCAGATGAGCAGGCCTTCGATCCAATATCAAGGGTGACGGTATCCATTTCGTCATCTCTGTCGATCACCTGTCCTAACACAAGACTAGCAATCTCAAACTCTAATTCTTCCATCTCAGAATTACGGGTGTCCCAATACACCCAGGTACCAGGAGTTACACGAATTCTTAAATCCTCAACATAATGTATAAAGGACCACGATCCGCCAGCCAGGTTATCGGTTACAGGGATACCCCGTTTATCAGCCTGTTCCCATATATTTTCAATATGAGAAAGATTGCCCTTCACCATGATTTCACGTTCATGGAAATCCGGAATGTACAGCGTTTCCCCATCGAACACATGAACTCCTAAAGGATCAAGAAAGTCAGCAGATGCGATAGAGTCATAAAATCCATAAGCCGCATCTCCCGGTTGGACTCCAGTTCTACGCATCCCGGTATCCAGGTCCATGTACACTCCAATAGCCTGTCCTGCTTCTCTCATCGTTGAGGAAAGACTGGAAAGATGTTGTTGCGTGCTGGCAATCGCTCTTACGTCTACAGCACTATAAGTAGTCTTTAGTTTGGCCAAGCGATCTAGTTTTCGCGGATGAATCATAGGATAGGCCATGATTATCTCAGTTGCGCCGTTCTCTGCAGCAATTTCAGCCTCCTTGAGGGTTGCACACTTGAAGGAAGTTAAACCCATATCCACCTGCATTCTAAGTACGTCAGGAGACTTATGAGTCTTTGCATGAGGAACAATCCTGTCTGCACCGCCACATATCTTGATCACTTCTTCGATGTTGCGTTGAACTAGGTGCGGATACGTCAGCATAGCCGGGGTATCCAGAGACTCAGGGTGGTTTAGCCTGTATTTTCCTAATTGCATGAAACTCTCCTAAACTCTCTATTTACAGTAACGGCGTTTCTCCAAATATTTGCTTACGGACCTCACAAATACCCAGTACTGGAGTCACCCAATGCAATCATACGGTTCGGCAATGTTGGCCAGTCCCAATATTTTGCATCAGCTTCATTAACGCAGATCGCAATTCTACAGATGTCGCGAATCCTTCAAACCTGTTTGCTATCTTACCTTCACAGTCGATTACGAAGGTCCATTGAAGACTAGGGAGATCCCATTCTTGAAAGGTTCCTGAAAAACGTGCCAAATCGAGATCTCCTTGAAGTTCATCGGGATTGTCATAGACTTCCACGTGAATAAAATATGCCTGCTGATTCAACTCTTCGTGCATTCCCAGCAGAACTTCCACCTGGGGTCCGCAAACTTCATTTTTGCAAAAGGCTGGACTCGTGAAAGCTACCACGGTAGGCCGTCCGCTATTCACAGTCTCTGCAAGGGAGTGTCTATATAACGCAGGCTCTCCTATTATTCCTGTAGAAAGATCTTGAATGTTTTTTACATCACTCAACGTTTTACTGGGTGCCTTAGGAGCTGGATCCCCAATGTTTGGAGCGATAGTGTTTTCCCTTACCAGAAAAGAAAGTTCAACACGCTGTTCATTTCCCTCGTGTAGAAAATCAATTACTGCATTCCATTCGCCTTTTTGGGCAAATTCTACGTAGCTTACATATGACCCCCTCCTCGGAAAAATCCAGTTTAGTAAAGGGGCTTCATACCTCTGTTCAGATATCTGTGTTTCGGCCCTGTAGAGTCCCAGGCTAGCAGTCCCGGAATTGACAAAGCCTTCCTTCGATATGAGTACAAAGGCGAAGCGGTTTTCCCCCAGACCCAGGTCCGTTGTGGCAAGAATCGCCTGGTATCCATTCTGTGAAAGCGGACCAATTAGTGGGTAAGGCAGGGACAGTTCTTTGTTTTGCACGAGATCTTCAGACTTTTGACCTGCAAACTCTGTCTCCAGGTAGCTACAGGACGTAAACACACTTAACATGAGGGCGATAGATGGTATGAGAAATCCATTTAGTGCGCGATTCATGGAAACTAATCGGGCTTGTTATGCGAACCAAACGTGAAGGAATAAATCGAAAAATCTATGGAATTGGATGTCAACTTGAGTTCTCTGGTTTGATAGTGTTTCAATTGAACCAGCCCAAACATAGCTGAGCGATCAACAATTATAAAGCTATCACCTTCAGAACTGAACTGAACGTCAACCCCGGCCTCTGTTGAATCCATGGCTTTCCCGTCAAGGGTCACAAGAACCTTGTAAGGCTTTTTTTCGAAGCCGAAAACTCCGTTGACTTCAGAGGCCGAAAAGTAAAAAGCTATGTAGTCACTATAATCGCTCGTCTCTCTTGCATGCTGTAGATATTCTTTTTCTCTATTCCATAGCCCATTGATATAGAATCGACCCTCATCGCGATCATCAGGATCCTCAAAAGATATTTCTTTTTCCCAGGTAGAAGAACGGAAATCAGAAAAATATTCTTCATTGCCCACATAAGGTGGATAAAAGAAATTAGTCTTATAATTCCGTGAGGTTCCAGCATAGAGTTCCCTGGTTTGATCTCTGTTCTCCACCTCAATCAGATTATCTTCAGCCAGTAGTTGCGACTGTCTCGGGATATCCTCAATGTCGAATCCTGCCTCATCCAGAAGTGCCCTTATAGCAGATTCTGTTTCCATATATCCGCCTTCCCCAAAGTGTTGATATTGAATAACGCCATCCTTGTCCAGTAGATATTTTGCCGGCCAGTATCTGTTGTCAAATACTTTCCAGGTCTGGTAGTCATTGTCCTGGGCCACGGCGTATTCAATACCGAAATCTGAGACCGCTGTATCAACATTTTCAAATATCTTTTCAAACGCGAATTCTGGAGTATGTACCCCGACAATAACCAAGCCATGGTCTGAATAATTCTTATGCCACTCCTTAAGATACGGTAGAGTACGGATACAGTTGACACATGTATATGTCCAAAAATCTATAAGCACTACTTTTCCCCTTTGCTCATATAAGGTGAAAGGGTCACTGTTTAACCAGGGGCCAAGTTCGCTAAATTCAAGGTCGCTCTCCAAATATTGGGGTTGAGGTTCTACACTATTGCTAAGGGTCCTCACCTGCGGCTGGCAAGTGACGAGGCATAAAAACAAACCCGTCAAGCAGCAAAACAGAACTACAGTCAGTTTAGTATCAGCCATAGCAATTAAATTTACGTTCTGGACTAGTCGGTTGTTGTAAAGGGAAGATTACTTAATTTCAGGACAATTGGTATCCACTGTTCCGGCACTAATCATTCTGAAGCGGGTAATATGAAGGATCAGGCAGTCTTCTTGTCTGTTTCAGTTGATCGATAAGATTGTCGTATCTTGTCCGATTGACGGGGATTGAAACCCTCTCACCCGTGCAACCTGAAAGAGTGATAGCCGCAACCAATTCTTGAGACTTAGATCCTTCCTCTCCTGTGACCGCTGGGTCCCTACCTTCTTGAATAGCATGGCAGAAGTCATCTATAGCCGGTGCGTGAGTTCCTTCCTCAATCCCTAATTCAAAAGTTTCTGAAGTGGATCCCGGTGGGATGAATCTAACTGTTTTATCGTTTTCAAGAAATTCCTGCAAGGGAGTATCTAAGTGGTGAAGTGTAACCTTCCAATCATCCATTACCAGAGCACCGTTCTCTCCATAGATCTCTATGCGCTGTTTGTTAGGTGCCTGGACAGTATCACATTGGATAGTCCCCACCGCCCCACCTTCGTACTCCAAGATAGCACTAACATAGTCTTCAACCTCGATTCGGTGTTTAAGAGTACGCAATACTCCAATGGCCGACTGCGGCATTCCTACCAGCCATTGAAACATGTCGATTGCGTGAATGCCCTGATTTATAAGCGCGCCACCACCCTCATATTCCCATGTGCCACGCCAGTCTAGCCGGTCGTAATAGTCTTGGCTCCTGAACATGGCCGTTACCATATTGGCCCTGTACATCTTACCAACCGCATTTTTATCAACTAACTCTCGCATCAGTTGTGCTTGTCGTCGAAAGCGGTTGTTAAACAGCACACCTAGAGTGACATTGGAGTCCCGGGCAGCCTCTATTATTTCATCAGCTTCAGACGGCGTGACTGACATCGGTTTTTCTATTAAAACGTGCTTTCCGGCCTCTATCGCCTTAAGTGCGATATCTTTATGGGACGGGTGAGGTGTGGCAATAATTACGGCATGCACTTCAGATTCACTAAGTACGTGGTCCAACGTAGGGTATGCATGCACTCCAAGTTTGCTCGCTTGCTGGCAAAGCGGCCCTAACCGTCGTGCATTCAAACCGACTAACCTGCAGCTGGATAACCCATATATAGCCTCAATGTGCGTCTTGCCTATGGCACCTGTCGATCCAATGATAGCGAGCCCGACCTGTTCCATGTATGTACTCCTCCCGGAAGCTAATACTTAGGAAAGCTGATCAACCCGAAAGGTATTCTTAATATGCCTGTACGGTTATCGCCGCTGAACAACATCGGGATTCTCATTCAACAACGGTGACAAATTATAGCTATATCCATTTCATTTAGGCATTCAGTTGGCCTAAGTGTACACCTGCCGATTCAGAGGATTCTTAAGCTAACATGTTAAGTGTCCATATCCAGTGTTCCTGCTAAAGTAAAGGGAATAAAGGCGATCAAAGCTCTCTCAAAACAAACTCGGATCTTAACTGCCCGTCCAACGGGCAGATGGCTTCAGAATGTTCGTGAATTCGCGAATTTAAGGTATGAGTGATAAGAATTCCAGGAATGTCGTCAGTCATGGCTTGCCAGAGATCACCTGAGAGAACCACACTGGTAACTCTTTAGTGAACCTCGCTTTTATTAATGGTAACGACATCAATGTCCGAAGCAGTTCGGATCAAGGAGAAAACAATATGAATGAACGACAGAAAAGACCCAACATTGTCTTTTTGTTTGCAGACGACTGGGGCAGGTACGCAGGCGCTTACAGCAAATTCGAAGGCGATAATTCCATCAACCAACTTATAAGCACCCCCAACTTCGATAGGATTGCTGCCGAAGGAGCGATTTTTACTAACGCTCACGTTCCGGTACCTTCCTGCACACCATGCAGAAGCTCCATACTTTCCGGCACCTATTTTTGGGAGACCGGTCTCGGTGCAATACTTGAGGGGGCAAGATGGGATGAATCTATTCCGACCTATCCCTTGCTGCTCGAAGAAAGTGGGTACCACATTGGTCATACATATAAAGTGTGGTCTCCGGGGAAAACGGAAAATGCCCCGTATGGTGGATCCCGTACCAGATATGAGTCAGCTGGAAACAACTGGAGAATATTTTCCCAAGAAGCAACTAAGAACGCTCCTGAAATCGGGGTTGAGAATGCCAAAGAGATACTCTTTGACGAGACACGAAACAATTTCCTTTCGTTCTTGGAAGATGTTCCAGAAGGAGATCCCTTTTGCTACTGGTGGGGGCCTGTCAATACCCACAGACCCTGGGGCCAGGGCTCCGGGAAAGTACTTTGGGGACTTGATCCCGACCAACTAAAGGGCCGGATGCCTGATTTCCTGCCCGATGTTCCCGAAATTCGGGAGGACTTTAACGATTATCTGGGCGAGGTTCAGGCGATTGATGCAGGAATAGGTATTATTTTGGAGGAGCTGGAAAAAGCGGGTGAATTGGACAACACATTGGTTGTCGTTAGTGGTGACCATGGTATACCCGGATTCCCACGGGCCAAATGTAATCTCTATGACATAGGAAGTCAGGTAACTCTTGCTGCAAGATGGCCCGGTAAAATCAAAGCAGGCAAGGTCATAGAAGACGTAGTAAGCCTTATGAGTCTCGCACCGACTTTCCTTGAAGCTGCCGGTGAGCAACCTCTAGACAATATGACTGAAAGCATTCTCTCATTGCTTATCTCAGATTCTGAATTTGAGTATGAGGGAAATGGAGAATACGTCATCCTTGGACGAGAACGTCATGTGGCATTTGCAAGATCCGGAGGGCTTCCTTACCCTTCCCGCGCAATACGCACTAAGGATTATCTCTATATCCGAAACTTTGAGCCTGACCGCTGGCCTATCGGCGATCCAGCCGGATTCGAAAATACCGAATCAGATCCGGAGGACATGGACGATATGCTGATAGCGGCTTCTGAGTGGGGAGAACGTAGAAAATATCGGAATGCTTTCGCTGATATAGATACTGGCCCGACGAAACACTGGATACTAGCTAATCGGAACGCGGTAGATGTACGACCAAAGTTTGATTTGGCTTTTGGTAAAAGACCAGGTGAGGAACTTTATGACCTGAGAAAGGATCCTCATTATTTGAAAAACGTAGCCTCCGATTCTGATTACACAGAGATAAGGAATAGTTTATCTGGTACTTTACTCACCGTTATGGAAGAACATAACGATCCACGAATAGCCGAAGAGGTCTGTAGATTTGAGATGTCGCCTTACATAGGCTCTCCTGCGGCTGACTGGTATGAAGGGGAACAAAACGGGGAAGCATGGTCCCCCCCTACACCTCGTTGATCTTCGGTAACCGTCACCTATGGGAACACAGGGGAGTTTAGGCAAAACAACATGAATGAACAAAGAAAAAGACCCAACATTGTCTTCTTATTCGCCGACGACTGGGGAAGGTATGCAAGTGCATATCGACGTCACGAGAGTGAAAACACAGTTAACCAACTTATCGACACGCCTAACTTCGACAGAGTCGCGGCAGAGGGTGCAATTTTCACTAACGCTCATGTACCGGCTCCCTCCTGCACCCCTTGTAGGAGCTCCATATTATCTGGAACTTACTTCTGGGAAACCGGACTAGGGGCCATACTCGACGGGGCATATTGGGACGAATCTATTCCAACCTATCCCATGATCTTGGAAGAGAGCGGTTACCAGATCGGATACACCTATAAAGTCTGGTCTCCGGGAAAGGCGGAAAATGCACCCTATGGAGGGCAACGAACTCGATATGAACCCTACGGAAACCGGTGGAGGGAGTTTTCCCAGGAGGTTTCCAAACAGGTTCCTGAGCTTGGTGTTGATGGTGCTAAAGAGCTCCTCTTTGATGAAACTCGAGGTAATTTCGTCGCATTCCTCAAGAATGTCCCGGAGAACAAACCCTTTTGTTACTGGTGGGGACCAGTCAACACCCACAGGTCGTGGGAAAGGGGATCGGGAAAATCTCTGTGGGGCCTTGAACCCGATAACTTGAAAGGGCGGATGCCCGAGTTCCTCCCGGATGTTCCCGAGATAAGAGAAGACTTTAATGATTATCTCGGAGAGGTACAGGCGGTCGATGCTGGCATTGGAATAATACTTGAGGAGCTTGAAAGAGCAGGTGAGTTGGAGAATACCCTTGTTATAGTCAGTGGTGATCATGGTATACCCGGGTTCCCCCGTGCAAAATGCAATCTCTACGATATCGGAACCCAGGTTTCTCTGGCCGCCAGGTGGCCGGGTAAAATAGAACCGGGCAAAGTTGTGGATGATCTAGTCAACCTTATGAGTCTTGCCCCCACTTTCCTGGAGGCCGCAGGGGAACAACCTCCGGACAATATGGCGGACAGCATTTTGCCGTTGCTCACCTCAGAGTCGAAAGTCAGATACGATGATGATCAAGAATATGTAATTTTCGGGCGTGAACGCCATGTAGCATATGCAAGGTCAGGAGGTCTTCCTTACCCTTCCAGAGCTATACGAACCAGGGATTTTCTATATATACGAAACTTCGCACCCGATCGCTGGCCGATTGGTGACCCTAACGGAATGGAAGATCCCGGTTTGGTCGATGCGGAGGAAATTACCCGAATATTGAGCTCGGCTTCCAACAGGGCCGTGAGAAGTCCTTTTCCAGACATAGACGACGGTCCAACAAAACACTGGATGCTCGTTAACCGAGGTGTGGATGAGGTCCGCGCGAAGTTTGATTTAGCATTTGGTAAAAGGCCCTCGGAAGAGCTGTATGACCTTAGGGTTGATCCATACTATATGAGGAACATAGCGGGAGATCCTTCTTATTCAGAGACAAGGAATACACTGTCCGCGAAGCTTTTGGAGATCCTGGAAAATCACAACGATCCAAGGTTGACGGATGTGGATTGTAGATTTGAGGAATCTCCATTTGCTGGTCCGGTCGCCGCAGAATGGTACGAAATTCCCCATAACGATGTGATAAACAAGACTATTCCAATCCCGTACTAAGTTCTCGATCATCCCCGTGAAAAGCCTTTTGGCAGAACAGATTCTTAGGCGAGAAAGATCCGCTGATGAAGAAAAATATGCCCTCTAATGAGAACAAGCTGGAGGGAGAGCCGGAATTCGACCTCCCTCACTCACATGTCATGAAGCCTGCCCACATAACGATGGGCCCTCCAATCAGTAACCATCCGGTTAACGTACGTGAATTCATCTGTGTTCTCCTTCTTATTCCACTGTTTCCCAACGAACTTTTACCATTGTCTGCAAAAATAAGGTCCTCATTAACGCCGATATACAGACATATATGCAAGAGAATATGAGGCGTTAATTAGTGCAGTTAATTGCTTCGGTGCTCGTTATTTGGAAGAGTTGCCGCCTAACCAGGGACATCCAGGTGATCACTGGTTCAGGGCGTAATTCTACTTCGCCTAAAGTGCTGAGTTCCCAAGTATTTCCTGTGATACTTTCCCGGGTATACCCTTAAGAAGAGCTTCCTTTTAGTAAAGTCCCGGCCGTTTTAATAACAATGGCCTGATGGTCCTCTTTTAATTGACGCAAATTCGGGAGAGTATTAATGAACAACAAAAATGAAGACCGGGTCCAGTGGGTTTATTCTTCGAAAAACAATTTCGAATTATCCCAGAGATACGATGAATGGGCCAAAGATTATGATAAAGATCTATCGGAAGTTTTCGGTTGGATTGCACCCAAGACAGCATCTGCCTACCTAGCAAAATATGTTCATACAGATTCCATTGTCCTGGATGCAGGAGCAGGAACCGGACTAGTGGGTCTCGCACTGGCAGAACACGGGTTCCAGAACCTCACTGCGATGGATCTATCAGAAGGAATGCTCAGAGAAGCGCGGGATAAAAACGTCTATGGAAAATTAGACCAGATGGTCCTCGGGAAACCACTGAGCTATGCAACTGACTCTTTTGACGCTGTGATCAGTGTCGGAGTCATGACTCTCGGTCACGCGGGTCCCGGCTCCTTCAAAGAACTACTGAGGATCACCAAACCTCAGGGGTATATAGTGTTTACTATAAGAACAGACGTATATCTGAAAAACGGATTCAAAGAGAAACAGGAAGAAATGGAATCTAAAAAATTATGGGAAGTTGTAGATGTCAGTGAGGAATTCCACCCACTGCCTACAGGTGAACCTGACGTTTTACATCAAGTATGGGTATATCGAGTTCTAAATTATTAGCCGACTATTATCTGTCACTTTTTCTCTCCTGCCCTATTAGCAAAGCGACAGATAGGCGAAGTTTGTGGAGTTTCTAGAAGGGCGGTGACGCCAAATCTACAGCTTGGTTGTGAAAAAATACATAGGGGATAGTGGCGACTGTAGTACAAAATAACCTTATTTATACATTCGGGCTTTGTCCATCTATTTTCACCTTCTTCAGTTGGTCCCTGAATTTCCTTCCTAAATTACGTTACCTGGACATAGAAGGCGATTCGTTTAACCAGCAAAGTACTCGTGCCCGCCTTCCAAATCTAATCAGGGCAGGTGTGGAGGTATTCAAAGGATATTGGAGGCCCATCTTAGTCATCGTTGTCGAATTTGTAACTAACGCCAACAACTTGTAGGACATTGAGGTTAGTAGATTTGCTACGATGTCCTCTTAAGATCTAATTCTCAAGTAAATGGAGCACGAATATGACCTTAAATAAAAAGAGCGGCGATCACCCATTTGCTTTTGGGCATCGTGAAGATCTAAGTAATCTTCCATCGATTGCTAAGGAACACGAGGTGGATTTACACGGGGGATTTGCAATTGATTCTACAGGGGCAGGAACTGTCTACTACGGCATGCCCGGGTGTGGGATCGTCAGCATCGATCCGGATCTCCAAAAACAGCATGTTATACGTTTACCTGAACAGATAAAATCGTTTAATTTCCACGGCACAACTATTACGGAACTTGGGGGAGAAAAGCGCCTGATATTACCTGCTAACAATAACGAGTCTGTTTGCGTGATTACTTTAGACGGGCAGATCGATTACATACTTCCCCGTCCGCTATTTAACGAATACAGTTCCCAAGAAAAACCGTACAAACCCACTGATACTGTTGTCGTCGGAGACCAACTATATATCGCCGACGGCTACGGATCCAACCACATTGTCTCTGCTAATGTGGCGACACGGGAGTGGAATCAAATCTTTGGCGGAAAAACCGAAGATTCTAACGAAGATGGCAAATTCACTACGGCACACGGTATAGGGTTCAATCCGATCCACAAGAAGTTAGACATTACTGATCGTCCTAATTCCCGCATCCAAGTTCACGACATCGGAGGTATTTTCGTAGCCTCTCATCATCTGTTACCTGGTTCTTTTCTATGTGGCATAGACTACATCGAATATCAAGATCACTGGTATGCTGCAATAGCTTGTCTGAACGACCCTGATGAAAATAGACCAGCCCCTATCTTGATTATTGACGTAGAAACTTACCAACTCCTGTCCATAATACGACCTAAGGAAGAATTAAACATTGAACTAGCCCAACATATGCACAACGTCGTATTCCATATCTACGATAATCAACTTTATTTGATTTGTCAGGCTTGGAACCCAGGGCATTATTTTGTCTTACAAAAGATTTAATGTATTAGGGAATTAGAATAACTATCCGCCACACAATCCGGATTTAAATGTGAAGTAAATTGGTGTGGACCTTACCGTTAGGGGCGAAAATAACCGAGCTAACCCCTGGGGAGCTAAATGTCTCTGAATAGGGACCATTCCAAGAAGGCGTCCGGTAGCTGGTAAGAACCCCTATGAGGCGACGCGAGCGAAGATAGACGTCATCTAGCTCGGAACGAAAGTGACCACCCTGCGTTGACCTATCAGAAAAGAAGGCCTCCCAAAGAAGGCCCGCGAAATCAAGTTCACACCCTTCAGTGTGTTCTATAGGATAACGGTGCCATCTCTGGTCATGACGCTCAGACTTTAGAAAACTTCACCTTGCGTGAAGCTGTGATTACGAACGGAATCGAGAACAAAAACCCTGAATTCTTACTCACCATTGTACAAACATCGGCATGTATGTTCACTTCCGACGTAAACATAACTAGATTCCCCTTCAACATCATAGCAAAACTATTTTAGTGGATTCACTTGTCTGCAAACTATGAAGAATGCAATCTCCCGGGTCTGACCTTATGCCGCAAGCATTTAACGGCACTTTTTAGCTGCAGATCCAGTGCAAATCGAAGCCTTTTAATAGCGGACTCAACCGTCGAGAACGATGTGTTCTCAGCACGAGCAATGTCAGAAACCGACTCTTGCAGAACATGACGCCTAAAAAGCCATGCTACATGTTCAATAGAAGAGTTCGAAATACTTCTCCGACGCCTATAGCCGACAGTTCTTTTGCGTTTCTTTTGAAGCTCCTCCCATTCGGTCTCGACTGTTGACCTGAGCTCATGATCACTGATTCGCTTTAGTACTTCTCTCTTACTATCATCAAGTGACCCAACAGTGATCATCCCCTCCGGGGTCTTGAGCTGGATTTCGTATCTCTGAAAGTATCCGTGAGGGTTCCCCTCCTCAAGGTTGACCGTGTTTGGAACGATGAATGACTCCATAACTGGTCCTTCAGGATCATCCATTGTTAACAGGTATGTGATGATGCCTGCGTGTATCAACCTGGGATAGATAGCTCCAAGGCGTTCTCCCGCACAGAAGTGCAGAACTGATTCCCTGTATTCGGGCGGTATCGAGTAAATCTTTACGCCATCAACGGGAATCAGCCCGAAGTCGGATATCGGATTTTCAGCGGGCAGACCAGAATGCCATTTCTCCGGGTGTCGCTCCCAGAAATCCCACGACAGCATATGACTAACCATCGCATCGTCACCGGAGAGTACCTTATGCGGGTAAAGATCTACCGATTTCCTCAGCACAGCCGAGACCAATGGATCGGCAAACAGAAGCCCCATAAAAGATAGAATCAAATTCCCCCGCTTCTCCTGTTCAGGAGGAATCCATCCGTCAGGATGATCGACTTCGTCTGATTTGATGGGAATGCCCTGGGAAAGCATATCCGCGGCAAGTTCTGAACCTGATATCGATATATTACCCGACAGAAAGTTTCTTTCTTGACTATCTTCGCCCAACTGAAGAAGAGCTCCTTTGCACCTTAAAGTACCCAGATTCTTAAGGTCTGGTTGTGGATTGTGTGTTCGAATAATGGTGCATTCACACAAGAATATAGGTCAGTCGACTGGAGATCACAAATGAGAGAAAAAATGCTTCCATTGAGGACCGTTGAGGAACTGACGGGGCTCACCAGGCAAACTCTCTACAGGAGACTCAAGGACGGGCGCCTCAAAGGCTTCAGGATGGACAACGGTACATGGAGAATTCCAGAATCGGAACTCGAAAAAATACTCGGTCTTCCGACAGCAAACTGAAGGAGTTCAGGGAGTTGAGCACCCACTGGATGCCAGGACCAAGAACTCGCGCCTGGGAGCTCCTCTGGCAGCGAATCCTCGCTGAGATTAAGAGGAATGCCGGTAAATGAGCTTCGATGGTATCCGCCACACTGCTTCTTTTCCCTGTTTCATCTGTGGAGGCTATCAAGAGATGCGCAAAGGAAAGAGAAAACGATGTTACGGAATTACGTCCCGCGACAACCAGTGGTGTGTGTGCACTCGCGAGGAATATCGTGGATCTCTCACACTGAACTCTGGAACTTCTGGGTATCACCATCTACTCCACGGCAGGTGCCATTGCGGGATTGCCCACGGTGAATCAGCCACATATAAACCCTTTCTGCCGCAAATAAGATCGATAAAAGATGGTGACACGGTGGAGCTTGCGCTGTGTATCTGGCGGAAAACGTTTTCAGCCGAAAGTACGTTAGTCGAGTCGTACCTCAGATGCCGGGCAATAACTATACCGACACCGTCGAGCCTGAGATTCTGCCCTAATCTCTGGCATACCGAAGCACGAAAAGAATTGCCGGCAATGGTTGGAAAGGTTACGAGGTGGCCAGGTGAGGATGTGGCGGCTATCCACCGGACTTACCTGAAAGTCGATGGGTCAGGCAAAGCGGAAGTCATGACTAGCAAGAAAAGCCTTGGATCTGTAAAGGGTGGAGCTGTCAGGCTCTCCAAACCTGGGCCAACCCTGGCACTGTCAGAAGGAATTGAAACGGGTCTGTCGGTTCAGCAGGAAACAGGGTTACCGGTCTGGGTTGCGCTGAGTTCGAGCAATCTCGCGAACACGATCCTTCCGAACTTGCCGCTAGCCCAGGAAATAATCATCTGTGCAGACCCCGATGCAGCAGGACAGAAGGCTGCATATTTTGCAGCTGAGAAATGGACCCTCGAAGGGCGGGTGGTAAGAATTGCAATGCCTCCGGACAATCGAGACTTCAATGACCTGCTCCGGCAGAAAGGAATTGCAGGATGACTTCCATCGATAAACTGGTTGAACAAGCTCCTGTATATGACGCCACGAAATCCCTGAGCGAAGGCTGGCCCGGCCCTCTCGATGAAGCTGCATTCCATGGGCTCGCAGGCAGGGTGGTAGAGACCATTTCTCCACATACAGAAGCTGATAAAGCGGCTCTCTTGTTGAACTTCCTCACTTATTACGGCAACGCCGTGGGGAACGTACCCCACGCTGTCGCTGAAGGCGCCAAACACGGTACGAACCTGTTTGTCTGCATCGTCGGCGCCACCAGCAAGGGTCGTAAGGGAAGCGCAAACAGTCATATCAGAAAGCTGTTTAACACGGTGCTGCCGGAATGGGAAAGCACCTGTGTGAAATCAGGACTTTCCTCAGGGGAAGGCTTGATTTTTCACGTCCGAGATTCCACCTATAAAACGAATAAGAAAGAGGAAGTGGAGCTTGTCGAACAGGGAATAGATGACAAGCGTCTTCTTGTGATTGAATCCGAGTTCGCATCGCCCCTTAGGGTGATGAACCGGGAAGGAAACGTACTCTCCGCTACACTGCGACAGGCATGGGACAGCGGAACCATGACCCAGCTCATCAAGAACAACCCTACAAAGGCGACTGATGCCCATATCTCACTAATCGGACATATCAGTAAAGAAGAGCTCCTCCGGTATCTGAAAGATGTGGAGCAGGCAAACGGCTTTGCCAATCGGTTCATATGGTGCTGCTCGAAACGGGAAAGACTACTTCCAGAAGGTGGGGGGACGCCCCCGTACCACGAATTAGGAGCGCAGTTGCTAGAGTCAGTAGAAACCGCCCAGAGTCCGGGGCTGATGGAAAGAGATGAATCTGCAAAAGCCCTGTGGGCCGACGTATATGAGGATCTGTCTACGGGGAAGCCGGGACTGTCTGGCGCAGTACTCAACAGGGCCGAAGCCCAGGTATTGAGACTGTCGGTTCTTTATGCAGCCATTGATGGCACTAAGCAGATTAACCTGACTCACCTAAAGGCAGCATTGGCCGTGTGGGAGTACTCGGAAGCCAGCAGCGAGTTTATCTTCGGCAAGAGCAGTGGAAGCGCTCACGGTGAAAAGTTACTGGGCGCATTGAAGGAAACCCCGTCTGGGATGAGCAGGACGGCTATCAGCGCCCTCTTCAACAGAAACGTTAGCAGCGATGTCCTGGATTCATCCCTGGCGTTACTTCAACGGCAGGGTGTGGTAGAAAAGCAGGTCATCCAGACCGAAGGCAGACCCGCAGAAGTATGGGTGGCGAAGTCACCTTAATTCTTAAATTCGTTTAATTCGTAACGAGGTGAAACATGGGTAGATACCTGGAGAGGGCACGGTTGTTTAGAGAGAAGATGAATTCACAGGGACACGAAATAAACGAAAGTACGAAAGAACCAGGGGAACCCGTTGTTATCGAAGAGTATGAGGATGAGGTCACCAAAACCCGGCTGACAATATTCGCCAAGAAAATTCCATGGGTGGTGTCATGCCGGGAGATGGCCCAGGCACTCGGATGGCCGGAAGTGGATATACAACCTCACATGTCTGTTGGAGGAGGGGAGTTTTTATGGCGCCTGTACCTGACTAAGGCTCCTATAACTCAACTGAGAGACTGGGTTTATCCTCGTCTTCGGCAACTGATTGTCGAGCTTCCGTCTCCGCCTTGTGAATCGTATGAGTCTGACTCGAGTGAAGGGGGTATGGCTTAAACCTTTCTTATATCTAGGAAGCTATACCTGTGACGGATTGATGGTCGTAAAGGAACGTGCCTACCTACTCCACTGCATCGGGCGATCGGATGCCGTGCCGTCACTCAGATTTGATTCATTAGTTCCATCCAACCCGATTGAGTAAATCTGACTATTCCCGTCCCTATCCGATCTATATATGAGCCTATCTCCATTAGGAGACCAGAAAGGGCCGTAATTATTTCCGTTAGTAAAAGTTATACGTTGTACCTCACCGCCGTCAGGATTCATAACATAAATCTCGTCATGGTTATGCTCTGCCGTGATGGATCTATAAAATGCTATTCTCTCACCGTCAGGAGACCAAGAAGGCGATTGGTCATGAGCAGAATTGTTTGTAATGTTTAGTTGGTTGCTACCATCTGAATTCATTACGAAAATCTCCGCCCTATTTGCATCATCCTCATTGGAGGTAAACGCGATTTTCAATCCGTCTGGTGACCACGTAGGCCAAACAGCAGAGAATACTCTATTTGTGAGGTTCACTTGATTCGAACCATCTGCATCCATCAGGTATATTTGATTTTCACCATCTCTCCCAGAAACAAAAATGATTTGGCTACCGTCCGGTGACCATCGAGGGAAACCATCCCAATAAGAGTTATTTGTCAACCTATTGACACTTTCCAATGCGAAAGTCTTTACGTAAATCTCACCATGGCTGTGATGAAGAGTTGATTCGAAAGCCACCTTGCATGGATGAACTATAATCGGCATCATGGGAAGTGATCAATGAGGCCCTCATTTAGAAGAAAGTTACTCCCTGCCTCCACACTTGTTGCTTTGGCTACCTTCCTCTTCTGGTTCTCACTATATGTCTATGTACCTTTTCTGCCAGGTCACACCGAGTCCCTAGGCGCTAGTGCATCGATGGTCGGCACCGTTGTGGCCGCTTATGCTGTTGCCCAACTGGTCCTGCGCATTCCTATCGGCATATGGGCAGACTCGCTGGGCAGGAGAAAGCCCTTCGTAGTTGCTGGTCTGCTCTTTGCAGCCCTGGGTGCTCTGGGTCTGGGCCTGTCGCCAGGTCCATGGTTTCTGTTTGTCTCTCGAGCTGTCACGGGCGTGGCAGCGGTCGCTTGGGTGCCCGCCATGGTCCTTTACGTTTCTTACCACAGTGCCCAAAAGGTTCCCAGAGCCATGGGCGTAATTATGGGAGTCAATGGATCAGCCCAGCTGACGGCGGCTCTGGTAGGGGGACTGATCGCACGTGCCTGGGATGCTCAGACCACATTTTTCGTTGCAGCCGGAGTAGGCATCATGGCCATCCTGGTCATGGTTCCTATTCACGAGCCTCCACCAATCAAGAGTCAACGACGCGCCCCCAGACAAATCCTGCAAGTAGCGACCAGGCCTCTGCTCCTGGTCGCCTGTGGAATTGCAATACTGAGCCATTTCGTCCGATTCAGCACTAGCTTCGCTTTCACGCCACTATATGCCGCGGATATCGGTGCCTCGGATGCAATAATCGGCTACATCGTCGCCGCCATGTTTGCGTTCGCCACTTTGGGTAGCCTTGCATACGCCGGTATTGGTGAAAGAATTGGATATCGCCACACCATTGGATTTGGCTCGGCGGCACTATTTGGTGCTGTAATTGCCACACCATTTATTCACAACGTGCCAATGCTGATGGTGTGCCAGGCCGCTAGCGGATTTGGAGGTGGGTTGCAGGGCGCAGCACTTGCGGCCCTGGCCTTGCGGGGAGTGGACCGTTCAGAGCAGGCTACGGCGATGGGAGTGTTTCAGGCATTGTACGCTGTTGGGATGCTGGCAGGACCAGCGATATCTGGATTTATTTCCGATGGTTCGGGCATAGACTCAGTCTTCTATGTCTCTGCCGGAATCGCCCTGATGAGCGGTGTCCTTGCTTATGTGCCGCTGGTCCCGAGGCGGTAGATAGCAGCTAGGTGTGCGTGGACAAGAGAGGAAATACCCGTGGGAATAAAACCCAATTGTTGTTGGTCGTCTCTGATGATTGGCGGTAACGCAAAATAGAGGTGACATCGTTGGTATTGCAGCTCTGGGTACCGCCAATCAATGGGTAGAGTCCGAAACTAAAGAAAAATATCGTTGTCATTTCTGAGGAGGTTTGGAATACATAGATATGACTCAGGTTACATTCATTGCCTGGAGCCATTTGACGTGGGCAGGACCTTTCCTTGCTCCCGCTACCAGTCTACAGGGGCCACCGTTACCGGCGGGCAAAGGTTTGCCATTCAATCTTAAGGCTATCATTACAGTGGAATCTAAAGCCTCCTCGATAGTCAGAATCTGGCAGCGCTCGCCACTGTGGAACTCCACTTTTGAGCACTCATGGCCACTTCTGCTTGCCTCAATATATGTCTGACTGGAACTCCCTCCCATTCTTGTTCGGGAGAAATCCAACCATCGTTACATTCAAAATCCGCAGTGAATGTTGATTGAGGCATCAGTAACAAATCGTTCAAAACAAGATCAAGATGTTTACCGACTGTTCCTCTTATTTCCAGTGACGACCACGCAGGCGGGGAGTGGACCGGCATGACAGGAAGTTCATCAAATTTTTGTTGAGTACCCATGTAAGATTCTCCTTTTTATAAGAGTCCAACTCGATCGTGTTGGCCATGGCTCATCAAATGCCCATGGAATGTTTAGTCTAAGCCGTCAACAATTTCTCAAGAGGCACCCAGTTGCTGTGTGTTTTGGTTCCAGCCAGCATGAGCTCACTCTCTGCTGACATTGTTTATCAGCGAGTCAAGCGGCCATGTTCGTTTGAACGCCAGTCTACTTAGGATTGCCATCCCAAGTGTCCTGAACGACGAGATGGATAGGACGCAGGATCCTGATAGTGCCGGCGCCGCGATAGCGACACGAACCATCAAAGACATCCCGAAGTAGTAGTCAAAGATACGCCAGTCGCTATTGCCGTTGAGGTACGACGAACTTTATGATATACACACGGAGGCAGGAATGAGAGCGTTCAGCGAATCCCTTACGGCTGGGAAATTCGTCGTCACCACCGAGTTGATTCCGCCCAAAGGTACCGATCTGATATCTCTATTTGAGAGAGCGGAAACATTGAGGGATCAAGTGGATGCGTTCATCCTTACGGATTCCCATGCCGCTCGGATGAGTATGTCACCAATGGCGGTGGCTCATTTGCTAATCGACCGCGGTATAGAGCCTATTCTCAGCGTCACCTGCGGAGGACGTAACCGAATAGCCTTACAGTCGGACCTTCTGGGAGCCCATGCCTTGGGCATCAATAATATCATTTGCATGACCGGCGACCATCCGACTGTCGGTGACCATCCCGAGGCTATGCCCGTTTTCGATCTCGATTCCATTTCTGTGCTGAGAGCCATTGCTTCTCATCGAGCTGGAAAGGATATGTCTGGTCGCCGTCTAAATGTCGCCACTACTTTCTTAGCCGGTGCAGTGGTCAATGCGACGGCCACAAACCAGGATCAGCAAATGCGGCAAATGGAGATGAAGGTGGCCGCCGGCGCCCAATTTTTTGTTGCCCAAGCAGTGTTCGATCCGTTCCTCTTCAAGTCCTTCATGAGTACCGCAGGTAGGTTTAACATTCCCATCATTGCAGGGCTGATTGTACTCAAGTCCAGTGAAATGGCCCATCGCTTAAACGCCAGTATACCCGGAATCGGTGTCCCAAGTGCTCTGATTGATGAGATGGATCGGGCGGAGAATTCTGATAGTACCGGCGCTGCGATAGCGACACGAACCATCAAGGAAATAGCGTCTTTGTGTCAAGGTGTGCACTTGGTGTCAGTCGGAAGAGAATATCAGATACCCAGGGTACTGGAGGCCGCCGGTATTGCGAGTGGCTCATCTATGAGAAAGAAGTAGATACTTTCTGGCGTTTTTAAACCATGTTGTTGGTCTAACGCTATCAATATTTTGGTCGGTTTGTGAAGCCTCAGCATAATACTCTTAACCGAGTATTATGCTAGACAATAATTAGAATGGATACTGTGGTACAGGACATCGATAATAACATATGAAATACCTTCTGTTCCTACATAAGAAAATCGATCTGTGGCTCCTGTTAGCCGCTACCATAGGTGCAGTACTTAGGCTTGTCAGGATAGGAGATTTTGACAATCAGTACTATACCGCCACCGTTGCTTCGATGATAAAAACATCCGAAAATTTCATTTTCGGTTCTTTTGACCCTCTTGGAATTGTCATGGTAGATAAACCTCCTGTTTCATTCTGGATTCAAGGTATCTCCGCTACAATATTCGGCGTAAGTAAATGGTCAGTTAACCTGCCTCAGGCAATAGCAGGAACCAGTTCTATAATCATTCTCTACTTAACCATTAAACCTACTTTTGGAAGCTTCGCAGCCAGATCATCTGCTTTAATACTCTCTATAATCCCGGTCAGTATAGTAATCGATAGCCGTAATGAACCTGACTCTCTCCTGTCATTCTTTCTGGTACTGGCAGCATTTTTCATCATGCGGGCCGTCCGGACCGGAAAATGGAAATGGCTAGTAGGCTTCTCTTTGATATTAGGCATAGCATTCAATGTGAAAATGCTGGTGGCATTTATTCCATTGCCAGCTTTCCTTCTATACTACTTGATCGCGAGTCGTTTCCAATTGTTGACAATTACAACACGAACAACAGCGGCTGTTAGTATTATTGTATTAATATCACTGTCATGGATAAGCGTGGTGGCCGTAACTCCTGTTGACAAACGCCCCTACGTCGGTTCAACACAAGACAATTCAGTATGGACGCTAGCTTTTAAATACAACGGGCTGGACCGATTCACTTCTTTTATTGGAAGGAGACCTCAACAATACATTATCAGTTCACCTCAAGGACCTCAGGCAAGATCCCAAGTTAATCAGCCCAGACCTCAAATTAGCCAGCCCGGTGTAAATTTACGTCAATTCCAAGGAATCCAGCCTGGAGTTCCTGCGACTCAACCTAGTTATGTACCAAATATCCCCCCTAATCAAACTGCAGGAAATAATGGATTTCCTGCGGAGCCATTAAACACTGGCCTTTTCTCTTTGCTTGTAAGTCCATTGGCAGAGCAGCTAGGGTTCCTTTTGCCTCCAGTGATCGTAATTCTTGGGATCTTGCTCGTACCGATCCTTACCAAATCAGTTTATACAAATCCCCGGACAATATTTGAAATAATAAGAAATTCTCCTTCTGCTTCACAAACACTACTCTGGGGAGGCTGGTTGGCAACAGCTATATTGGTATTTGGATTAGCCAGTAGTACTACCACGCATCCTTATTATCTGGTCGGAGTTGCAGTTCCTCTATCAGCTGTACTTGGAATCGGTTTATCTTTCTGTTTCAAGTTACTGACTGGAGGACATCCAAAAGCATGGATTGTACCCACTGTTTTAGGTTTTGGAACTATTTACCAAGCTTACGGTGCAAGAACCTTGGTGGATAATTGGATTATCGCGCTGGTCCTGACTGTACTGTTTCTAATAGTCTTTATACTTTCCGTATCAGTTTACAGGCAACAAGCGAACGCACACCTAACAAAAATGGCAATATTGATAGGGATGTTATGTGTCCTTATAATTCCATTTTCCCTGGGATACAAAGCAGGTGACCGTCTTTCAGGGACTGGGATGCGGCCACCACCAACCATGGCTGGCTATCCAGTAAACAGAGCCTTAGACCAAATAGAAATAATCTCCTCATTTATAAAAGATTCCGAAGATTTTGGATCTAAATTTGCTATAGGTACTCTAAATTCAAGAGACGCAGCACCCTTTATAATTAAAGGTGTAACCGCAGTTGCTATTGGAGGCTTTTCTGGATCAGATCCCATCTTTTCCCTGGAATCATTCAATCAAATGGTGGCCCAGGGAGATTTAACATATTTCCTTATGGCTTATGATCGTCCCACGGCTCGACCTAGTCGAATCATGGGACAGGAATTGATCCTGAATTCTATACGTACCGATTGGGAAGATCTGTCTTTGGATGCAAATCTTCCTTCGGGCACACTGTACAAATACGTTGAATAGACAAATCAGATATTAGTTCTCCTAACTTACCTTCTGAAAATTGAGTTCTACCAAAACGTTTATCCAACTTGCCTCTGAGAGATTGGTTCTCTGATTCAATCTCTCCCATGGAATGATCAATGATTGCACCGTAGTTAAGCCTTTATTTTCAGTCCGTCACTGTCTCTAAAATTTTGGATGGCGATCACAATCATGTCTATGAGTTCCCATGTACCCAACCCGCCAAGCGTTAGCAGCATTAGGATTCCTGTCCAGATCTTTCCAACGTAAA
>Ga0187827_10000998_pt1 | contig 42780 bp, 38 predicted proteins | sample ETNtaG_39_FD_167969 | JGI IMG/M metagenome (GOLD analysis project Ga0187827, IMG submission 167969) | Marine microbial and viral communities from oxygen minimum zone, Eastern Pacific Ocean - ETNP2014_SV_150_PacBio MetaG (Illumina Assembly) | ecosystem: Environmental > Aquatic > Marine > Hypoxic...
CATCTTTTCTAATACAACAGTGCTAGCAAATGCTGATAAAACAAGAAATGTAGTTGAAACTGGAATGCCTATTCGTGTCAGCAATAGCAATACCGCAGGTGCCATAGCATGATACCATTTTATTTCCTGATATGGTATTTGAGTTAATCGTTCATATGCAATGTCACCATCATAAAAATACCATCCATATGCAAGAGTAAATGTCATAGCTACAGATGCGGCAAACCACAATATGTACCATTTAAACCTCTCTTTGTTTGATGCTAGGAACGTGCCTAATGTTTGTATAGAGTCGTTGCCAATAACTGAGTAGGCGGCAAGTCCAAAACCCACAATTGTATATATAAGAGTAAGATCCATAGAGGATTATAATAGAGGATTATATATGATGATCTATTTCTGATTATTCGATTCGACCAGATTAATTTCTTTATTTTTTCAATTTTTTAGGCACAATTAAGCCCTAAAATACATTTATACAAATCAGCTATCACACTATAAAGTTAGTCTATGCGCGGATTGTTTCGATCATTCTTTACGGTGAGTTCTTATACAGCTCTCAGTCGTGTTCTGGGTTTTATCCGTGATATTTTTATTGCAAAATACTTAGGATCGACCGTAACAGCCGATGCGTTTTTTGTCGCCTTTCGGCTTCCTAATTTCTTTAGACGCGTATTGGCCGAAGGGGCTTATAGCGCCGCACTCATCCCTGTATTTTCAGGGGTGGTGATAGATTCCAAAGATGATGACGCTGCAGCAGATTTTGTTGAAAATACAATGTCTTTGTTACTGTTTGCTACGGTAAGCTTAACGATTTTTTTTTATTTTGGTATGCCATATATCATCCAGGTATTGGCTCCTGGATTTACTTCCAACAAGGAGGCTTTTGATTTAGCGGTGCATTTTGGAAAAATCATATTCCCATATCTTATTTTTATTTCTTTGGTAGCGCATTTTACATCTATCATGAATGTGCACGGCAAGTTTGCCGCAGGATCTTTGGCTCCATCTATTCTGAATATTAGCTTTATCCTCTCTCTTTTTATATTAACCCCGCAACTTCCTTCCGCAGGACATGCTTTATCCTATGGTGTGTTAATCGGAGGGTTGTTCCAATTTCTTCTAATGTACCGCGCTGTTCTTACTTTTTATCGCCCGCGTATTAAAATACCTCAAATCAATGACCGTATGAAAAAATTCTTCAGGTTATTTATGCCAGGCATTGTGGGCTCAGGCGTTATTCAACTCAATATCATTATTGGCACCATTATAGCATCCCTTCTTCCCATTGGCGCCATCAGTCACATTTATTATGCTGATCGATTAAACCAATTACCTTTAGCTATTTTCGGCATAGCAATGGGCATTGTTTTGCTCCCCTCTCTTTCCAAAGCAGTGAAACAGAATGATCAAAAAGAAATAAACGTAACACAAAATAGATCGCTTGAATTTTGTTTGCTCATTTCCATTCCGTCAGCTGTTGGATTATATATTTTATCCAAGCCCATTATTTATATTTTATTCGAGCGTGGCGCATTTCTAAGTAACGATACATTGTATACAGCAAAAGTTTTATCTATGTTTGCTCTAGGTCTTCCTGCCTATATATTAATAAAGGTACTGGTGACCTGTTTTTTTGCAAGGGAAGACACTAAAATTCCCTTATATGTTTCTATTGCAAGTGTTGTCATAAATATCATTTTATCTCTTATATTCATTCAATCAATGCGCGAGACGGGCATTGCTCTTGCAACAGCTATTAGCGCATGGGTCAACGCATTATTGTTATATGTGATACTTAAAACAAGAGATAATATAACTTTGGATTCTCGATTTATAAACCATGGTGTTAAATCTATTATTTGTTCGACTATAATGGGGGTTGCTTGTTATTATTTAAATTTAACACTCTTTCCTCATATGAACACGCACAGCACTGCTAATAATGTGGCAGCTCTTATTGTAGCGATTGGGGCTTGTAATATTATTTATATGACTTTGATTTTTATGCTAAAAGTTCTCACAATTGATGAGCTTAAAGGATATATCAAAAACTAGTATGAACAAATCTAAAAGAATATTTTCCGGCGTTCAACCTTCCGGTGATCTACATATAGGTAATTATTTAGGGGCAATAAAAAATTTTGTTTCTTTGCAGAAGGAATACGAATGTTTTTTTTGTGTTGTTGACTTGCATGCCATTACCGTTTGGCAAGATCCGCAGCAACTAGCCGACAAGACACGTGAAGTAACAGCCGCATTTATTGCTTCAGGTATTGATTCAGATAAAAATGTTTTATTTTCTCAATCCCAAGTTCCTCAGCACGCTCAACTTGCTTGGATCTTTAGTTGTGTGGCAAGAATGGGTTGGTTGAACCGTATGACACAATTTAAAGATAAGGCGGGGAAAGATAAAGAAAATGTTTCAGTTGGTTTGTTTTCTTACCCAACACTTATGGCCGCTGATATTTTAGTTTATTTGGCAACACATGTTCCTGTGGGTGAAGATCAAAAACAACATCTGGAATTAACACGCGACATTGCACAAAAGTTTAACAATGATTTTAAAACTGATTTATTTCCTGTTCCTGAACCCCTTATCTTTGGGGAAGGGACAAGAGTAATGAGTCTTCGTGATGGAACAAAAAAAATGAGTAAATCTGATGCCTCTGATTATTCCCGCATCATGTTAAATGATACTGCTGATGAAATTGTGCAAAAAATCAGAAAAGCAAAAACGGATCCTCATACATTGCCAGCTAATATGAAAGAAGCGTACAAAAGACCAGAGGCATTTAACCTGCTATCTATTTTTGCCTCGTTTAATAGCAAGTCTACAGAGGATGTTGTAGAACAGTATGCAGGAAAAGAATTCTCATCATTTAAAAAAGACCTTGCTGATGTAATTGTGGACAAAATAGACCCCATTGGAAAAGAAATGCAAAAGTTAATTGATGATAAACCATATCTTGATGAAATAATGAAGAAAGGCAAGGAAAAGGCAATTTATGTCGCCGATTCGGTTTTAAGCAAGGTTTATGATGTTGTGGGTTTCTCTAAAACCTAAAATCCCCAACAAATAAAAAGAATACATAGTTTTTTCATACGATTGACATAATAATATCTATATATAGTTCATTATGTTTATACAAGTTGAGCCTACCCCCAATCCTCTTACACTAAAATTTCTCCCAGGTCGCACTGTTACAAAGGAGGAGACAATATTTTATAAAAATGAATCCGAAGCTTCAAATTCACCATTTGCTAAAAGAATGTTTGCCGTTGATGGTGTTAACGGCGTTTTTTTTGGAAGTGATTTTATTACAATCACAAAAGATGAAGACTTGGATTGGCAAGTTTTAAAGCCAATGGTTCTCGGCGCAATAACAGACCATTATAATTCCGGTGAAGAGACTGTAATTGATAATCTTAACCTAAAAAAATCCGAAGAATTAAATGAAAACCAAGAAGATTCAGACATTGTGAAACAAATTAAAGAATTAATAGATACCCGTGTTAGACCCGCTGTAGCTATGGATGGTGGAGACATAGTTTATCAAAAATTTGAAAAAGGCATTGTTTATCTTCAAATGCAGGGCGCTTGTTCAGGTTGCCCAAGCTCTGCAGCAACACTTAAAACGGGGATAGAAAATATGCTTAAACATTATGTTCCTGAAGTAATAGAGGTCAGGCCAGTTAATGAATAAAACTCAATTGGATATATAACGTTTAAAAATGCATTTGATTATTTTAAATAAACTTATGCCTTTAATTCAGTACTTCGGAAGCAGAGAATCAATAAGTTTTGATGTAGATCAAAAAAGAGCTAGTTTAATAATATACAATCAAATAAATTGATAAAATATGTCGCACCGCAATATTTTTCTTGAATTATATTGCAATGCAATATATTATACCTGTTTTATCATAACTATAAATGACAAGATTAATTGATGGATAAAAAACAAGAATATCATAAGGCCTATATGAGCAAATATAATTATACTAAAAAAGGTAGCAAAACTAATGATAACGGTAAAAATATTTTATTTTTCATAATAGTTACCTCTTTGCCATTCATATTCACTATTGTTTTAAATTTTTTGTTATTAGGCAATAAGTATGATGAACCGAAAATTGCTCTCAATAAATTCAATAATTTTTCTGATGAAATAATTTATAACAATATAATCAAGGACGATTCCTTAGATACTAAAATAAAAATTATTAACAATCCGATACTTTCTCTAGACAATTATAGCATAAGTAAATTTGAAGAAACTATGCAGAATTATAGAAATAGTTTATCAAATAAATTGATATCATTCGAAAAAGTTATTTCACCAAGTGATACAACATCGTTAAAAAAAATTAATTTATCAAGTAATATTAACGAAAGAAAAAATGACTTTATTAATATCGTCTTACCCATAATAGTTGATCAAAATCGGAAAATTATTGTACTGCGCCAAAGGCTGATCGATTCAAAAAATTATTTAAATCAAAATAAAACACTCAGTCGGACTGATCAGGTTTTTATTAAAAATTTGGCCACTAAGTATTCTGTTACTACAAAAAATAGACACAAAATTGATATTATCAATGATTTGCTTATTTCCATTGATATAATTCCTAATTCAATTGTATTAGCCCAAGCGGCCAATGAAAGCGGATGGGGATCTTCTCGGTTTGCTATTGAATTTAACGCACTTTTTGGTGAATATACCTTTGATAACAATAACGGCGTTGTACCAGCCCAACGAGAAGAAGGAAAAAAACATTTTGTCAAATACTTTAAAACAATTGATAAGAGCGTTGAATCATATTTTATAAATATTAACTCTCATTTTGCTTATGATAAATTCAGAAAATTTAGAAAAATTCTTAGAGATAAAAATAATTTCTTTAATGTTAATTTATTAGTAGATAAATTAGATTCATATGCCGAAGATGAAGAGTATGTTGATACTATAATCTCTATCATTTATGATAATAAATTAACTAAATACGATAATATTCTGTCTTTATTGACTATATCATAAATTATAATAAAAACTGATGGCCAAACCATCGCCAATTATTCTTTTTATCTCTTGCAGTACAGTTCAAGCGAGATCTTCCATTTTTCAGTTTTCTCAATAACCTTATCTCAATTCTTTCATTAAATTTAAATATTTCATTCTCAACTGATCCATCACTATCGAAAATAAAGCATTCAAGACTTTTTGAGAGTGATTGATCTAATAAAGAAAAACCAATGTATGGGGGATTTTCAGTTATATGTGGGTTGGTTGGGACAAAATCATAAACACCAAGACCTTTAACGCTTGCGGCAAATTTTACCCTATCTATCTTTCCGTATCTTTCATTAAGTGAAAAACGCGGTAAATAATATAAATTAGATGTTTCATTAACAACACCAGAATGTTGGCCAAAAGCAGCTTTATATTTATATTTTTTTAATAAATCAAAGATTTTCTCATCAGTCTCTCCATAAGGATAAGCATATAAATTTGGAATTTCTCCAATCTCTTTTAAAAAAATTTTATTTGATTTTTCAATTTCTTTTTCCAATTCTTCCATATCATAATTAGACATATGTCTATGAGTGTGTGAATGTGCGCCAATCTTAACCCCCTCAGCTTTTAATTGTCTGATTTCTTCCCAATTTAAATAGTTTTTGTTATTTTCAACAATAGTTCCAGTAGTAACAAATAAGGTTACAGGAAATCCTTTTTCTTTAAATCTAGGCCATGCGGCAGCAAGAAAAGACCTATCTGCATCATCAACACTTATGCTAATTGTGTTGTCTGGCAGGTCACCATCATTAATTATTATATCAAGAATGTAATCAAGGGACTTGACATTATAATTTGGTTTTGAAAATTCCTCTAGATGTTTATCAAACTGATCCAAGGTAATATTGGTTGTGGGATATGTTGAAATACCAAACTTGTGATACATAAATACTACTGTAGAATTTTTAATATTATTAGCTTGAACTGCGCTACTTATAATAATAAAAAAAAGAGCTAAGATAGATAATTGATAAATTTTATTATTAAAAACTAACATTGTATGATTTTATTTTTAGATGCAGTTTCACCATTGCCAGTTTTTTCAGTTATTGAAGAAAACAAAGTCATTAGATCTATACAGATTTTAAGAAAAAATAGTAAAAAAATCAGTGATTGTATTATACCCGCATATTTTACATTGCAAAATCAACTACAAATTAATGATAAAATTAAAAAACTAATAGTGTGTACGGGGCCAGGATCCTTTACCGCTTTGCGGGTTGGAATAGCATTTATGTACGGACTCAGTATTTCAAAGAAAATATCTCTCATAGGTATTTCTTGTGCCGATCTTTTACAGTTTACAATACCAAAAACAAATGAGAAAAACACATTGATGATTATTTGCTCTTCTAATAATCAGAATTTTATTGCTATTTCACACAATAAAAGTCATAAATATTTGATTAAAAAAATAGATGCTAAGTCCCATTCAATGAAAATTGATCATAGTCAATATAGTCATTGTGTCACAAATTCTAAATTGCCTTCAAATGTTGTTAACATATTAGGTAAAAAAATTTTTCAACAAATAAACTTTATTGAAATAGTTAAAATTAATTTAAAAAATATATTATCACAACCAAAAAAATCTATTGTTGAACTTATTTATATTTCTGAAAACAAATTATTTGATTGATGCACTTACAACACCTTCACTTGTCCAACAGTTGAGAAAAATTATTCTTAAAGTTTTAAAAAGCAATACTTTGACATTAATATTATCATACAAAGAAAATAAATTTAATTAAATGGCAAATGAATAAAAATCACAAAAAAAGAATTTTTATTAAATCGTATGGATGCCAAATGAATGTGTATGACTCAAATAGAATAAAAAATTTATTTGAACCCAAGGGATATTCTGAAACAGATGATTTAACAAAAGCAGATCTGATTGTACTAAACACGTGTCACATAAGAGAAAAAGCAGTGGAAAAAGTTTATTCAGACATTGGAAGAATAAAAAAAATTAAAAAAAATAAACACAAACTTGTAATCGCTGGATGTGTTGCTCAAGCAGAGGGGAAAGAAATAAAAAAAAGAGCCTCTTCTGTAGATTATATCGTTGGGCCACAGTCATACCACAAACTTCCGTCAATGATTGAAAATAATGGCATCTTTATTAATAATGATTTTTTACAAAATGAAAAATTTAAAAAATTACTATTTAAATCTTCTAATGCGGTTTCTGAATTTATTTCGATACAAGAAGGATGTGATAAATTTTGCTCTTTTTGTGTGGTTCCCTACACAAGAGGTTCTGAATTTTCTAGATCAGTAAATGAAATTAAAGAAGAGATAAAAAAATATATGAATAATGGGATAAAAGAGGTTATTTTGCTTGGTCAAAATGTCAATGCGTATTATGACAATAGTCAAAGTGGAAGACACGCAGACCTTGCTTATTTAATTAATGAAATTTCTGAATTTGATAATATTGAAAGAATTAGATATGTGACTTCGCACCCCAATGATATGACTAATTCGTTGATAGAAGCTCATGGAAAGAATTTTAAACTAATGCCATTTCTTCATCTTCCCATACAGTCAGGATCCGATAAAATATTACAAAAAATGAATAGAAAACATAATGTAAAAAAATATTATAAAATAATTGATAAGCTAAAATCTTGGAGGCCTGATATTGCTTTATCTTCAGATTTTATTGTAGGTTTTCCTGAAGAAACCAATGAAGATTTTGATCAAACAATGAAATTTGTTGAAAACGTAAACTTTGCAATAGCATATTCATTTATGTTTAGTTCTAGACCAGGCACACCCGCATCTAAATTTAATGAAGTTGATTTATCTATTAAAAAAGCTAGGTTAAGCGCACTACAATCACTATTAAAGGAACAACAAAAAAACTATAACAAATCGTTTGTTAATAACGCATTAGAGATATTATTTGATCGCAAGGGAAGACATAAAAATCAATATATTGGACGTTCCATTTATAATCAGAGCGTTTTTGTTAATTCTGAATCAAGTTTAATTGGAAAAAAATTGAATGTTAAAATTGTTAGATCAACTGATTTTGCACTAGAAGGAGAATTATGAAAAATCAATTAGCAGAATCAATTCATATGGAATTTAATGACAATAGTGTTTTAAGCAGCTTATTCGGTGTTTCTGACAGCAACATTCACCTTTTAGAAAAAATAAATAATGTAAAAATTGAATATAGGGGAAATGTTGTAAAAATTAGCGGACATAAATTATCTGTTCAAGAAACAAAAATTGCATTAGAAAAACTTTTTGATGAAGCAAAAAAGGGCATTGAGATTGATGAAGAAAAAATTAAAGATATTAAAAGTTTATTGGTACTAGACAATGACGACAGTTCTCAACTAGATTTGTTTATTCAAACAAAAAAAAGAAAAATAATACCTCGCTCACAAAATCAAAAAAAATATTTTGAACTTTTAAATAATAAAAATATAGTTTTTGCTATTGGACCAGCAGGAACTGGAAAAACATTTCTAGCAGTTGCAAAAGCCGTATCTTGTCTTCAAACAGGGTTAATAAAAAAAATTATATTATCTAGACCAGCAGTAGAGGCAGGTGAAAAATTAGGATTTCTTCCAGGAGATCTTAAAGAAAAAGTAGATCCTTTTTTAAGACCTATTTATGATGCTTTATATGAAATGATGCCTTACGATCAGGTAAAAAAGAAAATTGAAAATGGTATCATAGAAATTGCTCCTATAGCTTTTATGAGAGGTAGAACCCTTGAAGAATGTTATATTATATTAGATGAAGCACAAAATTCCACAAAAATCCAAATGAAGATGTTTTTAACACGGCTTGGAAAAAATAGTAAAATGGTAGTAGTTGGCGACAAAACACAAATTGATTTAGTAACCAAATACGATTCTGGCCTATTAGATGCAGGAAAAAGATTAAAAAATATAAAAGAAATAGGTTTTATTTATCTAAATGAAAAAGATGTTGTAAGGCACGATCTTGTTAGAAAAATCATTAATTCATATGAAAAAGTAAATGATTAATTATACTATTTCTAGTAGAAATTATCGATGGACAAAACGCTTAAAGAAAGTTGATGACATTGTTAATCAAGTTTTAGTTTATAAAAAAGATTTACAATTTATTAAAAATATTAACTATTATTGTGATTTTACTTTAGCTAATGATAAATTTATTAAACACTTAAATCAAAAATTTAGAAAAATTAATCAATCAACAGATGTTTTAACCTTTGTTTCAAAACTTAGTATGAAAAATAAAAAAGAAGATAGACATTGCGATGTAGTATTTTCAATAGAAACAATATTAAATGATGCTAAAAAAAACAATGTCAATTTTTATAATCACTTAACCCATCTTATAATCCACAGTTTTCTTCATATGAACGATTTTTTACATAATAACATTAGAAATTACTTGATTATGAAAAATACAGAAATCAATATATTAAAAAAATTAAGAATTGCTAATCCTTATTAAAAAATAATTTATGCAAGAAAAAAAAATTAAAATAAAAAATATATGGAGAAATTGGTTAATCAAAAAACTTCTTACCAATAAAACAAGCAAGCAAGATATTTTAAACTTCATAGCAAAAGATGAAAAAGAAACAATATCCAGTGAAAATAATCAAATATTTGAGGAGAATAACGAAAATAATTTGATAAAAAATATTCTTAATTTAAATGAAAAAAGTGTTGAAGATGTAATGGTTCCAAGAGCTGAAATAATATCTATTGAAAAAAAGAAAACTATTAAAGAAATATTATTAGTTATTAAAAATGAATCTCATTCAAGAATGCCGGTGTATGATCAAAATCTTGATAATGTATTGGGTTTTCTTCATATAAAAGATCTAATAAAAAATATTAATAATAAAAATTTTATAATAGATGAAATTTTACGAGAGATTTTGTATGTAGCACCTAAATCACCAATACTTGAACTTTTGAAAAGAATGCGATCTTCTAGAATTCATATGGGGTTAGTTGTTGATGAATTTGGAGGCGTAGATGGATTGGTAACTATTGAAGATCTAGTTGAAGAAATTGTTGGCGAAATAGAAGATGAACATGAAGCTGAAGATGATGAAGTTAAAATAAAAAGAGTAAATGATAGAACTATTATAGTAGATGCTTCATATAAAATTGTAGATCTTGAAAATTTATTTCAATTAAAGATTAATGAAACGAAAGATGAAGAAATTGATACAGTTGGTGGACTCGTATTGTACATTAGTAAAAATGTCCCTAAAATTAATGAAGTATTTATTTTTGATAATCGACTTAAATTTAAGATTTTAGAAGCAAATGAAAGAAGAATTATTACTTTAGAAATAAAAAATATTATATAATTTGAAAATCTTACTTAAATTTATTATTCTTGGATTTCTATCTTCGCTTTTGTTTCCTCCTTTTTTTATTTTACCTATTGGTTTCATAATTTTTCCTTTTCTATATTTTCTATTAATTGACAAAGAATTTCAAAATAAAAATAAATCATTCCATTTTATCTCAGGGCTAAGTTATGGAATTAGTATGAACTTTGTGGTTTTAATTTGGATAAAAGAGCCATTTTTAATTGATCAAGCTACTAGAAATTTTTATTTTGTTTCATATTTATTGGTATTTTATTGCTCAATTTATTATGGACTTTCATTTTTAATACTAAGTTTTATTAAAAATAATTTTTCAAAACTAATCCTTATTCCAATTTTATTTGTTATTATTGAAATAGTTAGAGAACATTTAGGATATGGTTTTCCATGGATAACATTTGCATCAATCAGTTCTGGGAATAGTTTTATACTAAATCTGATATATTATTTTGGAACATATGGCTTAAGTTATTGTACTCTTATTATTTTTTTACTTCCAGTAGCGATTATTCTATTTTATGAAAAAGATATAAAAAGAATTTTTCTAAAAATATACTTAATAGTTTTATTATCAATTATATTGTTTTGCATAATTTTAATTTACATCCGCTTAGAAAATGAAAATAATTTAGAGAAAAATTTAGTTGATGTTTCTTTGGTGCAACTTAATTTTTCATTAGTTGATAAAATAAATAATAACGAATTAAATATAATATATGAACAAATTATGGAAATCATCAACAAGAACAATAGTGACTTACTGATCTTTGCGGAAAATGATTATCCTTACTTGGTATCAAACTTAAAAGAATTGGATTTTATGACAAGTGGATTGAGCAAGGATCAATCAATTGTTATTGGTGGAACAAAAAAAGATGGCTTAAAATTTTATAATACATTTTTTTTAATAGAAAAGAATACAATTCAGGATTTTGATAAGGTTATTCTTGTTCCATTTGGTGAATTTTTGCCCTTTAGAAATTTTTTATATTTTTTTGATAAAATAGTTGGTAGCAATGATTTTAGCTCTGGTAACAAGACTAGATTAATACAAACATCTAATAATTTAAAAATTATACCAATAATTTGCTATGAAATAATTTTTTTTAATAATTTACTTAATAAATACAATAGTAATAGTGATATATTAATAAATATAACTAACGATTCATGGTTTGGAGATTTTTCAGGACCCTATCAGCATTTTTATTTAAGCAGGATGAGAGCAATTGAGTTTAATAAAACTTTAATTAGAGTATCAGGTAACGGTATATCAGCAGTTATAAATAACAAAGGCGAAGTTCTTGATTATATTCCGCTTAACAAAAAAGAAATTAAAAGATTTAAAATACCTATTTACTTAAATTCTCTGCCTAATTTAAAAAATTATCATTCATTAATATTTATATTACTATTTATAATATTTATTTTTTCTATCGTATTTAATAAAAAAAATAATAATTAATAAACTTCCTAATGAAAATAATATCAGATAAATATACAATTTATGGCAGAAAAAAAGGCAGAAAAAAAATTCATTCAGTCTATAAGGAATTTTTTGTAAATTGTAAAATTAACTTAGAAACAGATATAAAAATAAATAAAAAGAACATTATTGATGTTGGGTCTGGCAAGGGCGAAAGCACATTATTTCTGGCAAAAAAAAATCCTGACGCACTTATTATCGCAATTGAGATATTTTTGGATGGAAATATTGACTTATGCAAACAACTGTCAAAATTAAAATTACATAATGTTAAAATTTTTTCAAGCAATGTACTTAAATTATTCGATCATTTAAATAAGGATGATTTTTTTAATGAAATTTGGATATTATTTCCTGATCCATGGCCAAAAAAGAAACATTATAAAAGGCGATTAATAAATGATAATTTTTTTACAAAAGTTTATCCTTATTTGAAAAAGAATGGAAGGATCTTTATTGCTACTGATTCTTCTTCTTATCTAAAATCAATTATGAATAGTATTTATAAAACAAAATATTTATTCAACTGGCTAAACAACAAACCACAAAATTGGATTTACGAAATGCTAGATTTACCTTGTACAAAGTTTTTTAAAAAAGCTCAGAATTCACACAGGTCCTCATTTTTTATAGAATTAGTTAAAATATAGTTGTTGAGTTTTAAATAATATTTAATTATAAGCTCCCTAAATTTGGATTATTTCAGAGGTGGGATTTCCCGCCTTTTTTTTGGTAACAAATTATGGCTAAACAAAAAATAAAAGTAATTAGAGAAGAAATGCTACAAGTGGCAAATAATGTTGCTCAAGAAAAAAATATTGAAAAAGAAGAAGTTTTTGGCGCTATGGAGCTTGCTTTACAAAAAGCAGCTAGAATTAAATATGGTTTAGAAAGAGATATCCGTGTTAAAATTAATCGTGAAACTGGAGATATTAGTCTTAATTCATATTTGAAAGTTGTTGATGTTTTGGAATTAGAAGACCAAAAAAATCAAATACTTTATGATGATGCAAAAAAAATACGCTCAGATATTCAAAACGGTGAATTTATTATTAAGAAACTACCACCATTGGATTTTGATAGAGTAGCGGCGCAAAATGCAAAAGGTGTAATTATTCAAAAAGTAAGGGAAGCTGACAAATCAAGACAATATAATGAATATAAAGATAAAAATGGAGAAGTAGTTGTAGGCGTTGTTAAAAGAATTGAATTTGGTAATTTAATCGTTGATCTTGGAAAAAGTGAAGCAATTATAAAACGAGAAGAACTTATTCCAAGAGAAACTTTTAAGAATGGAGATAGAGTTAGAGCATATATTTATGATGTAAAAGAAGATGCTAAAGGATATCAAGTTTTTCTGTCAAGAACACATCCTCAATTTTTAGCTAAATTATTTCACCAAGAAGTTCCCGAAATATTTGAAGGGGTTATTGAAGTAAAAAGTGTTGCAAGAGACCCAGGCTCTCGAGCAAAAATAAGTGTTTTTACTGAAGATTCTACTATAGATCCTGTTGGCGCCTGTGTTGGAATGAGGGGATCTAGAGTACAAGCAGTAGTTAATGAGCTTCAGGGTGAGAAAATTGATATTGTTACTTGGTCAACAAATCAGGCTACATATCTCGCAAATGCTTTAGCCCCTGCCGAGGTAAGTAAAATTTTTCTTTATGAAGAAAAAAATAAAGTCGAAGTAGTCATACCTGATGAACAATTAAGCCTTGCTATTGGTCGAAAAGGACAAAATGTAAAACTTGCATCAACCTTAACTAATTTAGAAATCGATATCTTAACCGAGAAAGAAGAAGCAGAAAGAAGACAACTTGAGTTTAAAAATAGAACAGATCTGTTGATAAATGTTCTTGATGTTGAGGATGTAATTGCTCAACTACTTGTGACAGAGGGATATATTTCTGTTGATAGTATAGCTAATGAAAATATTGAAAATCTGAAAAAAATCGAGGGTTTTGATGCCGATTTATCCAAAGAAATAATTACAAGATCTGTAAATTATGTAAAAGAAAAAGATGATGAAGATAAAAAAATTATTGATGAAAAAATTTTAGATCAAGAATTAATAAATTTAAATGGTATAAATAACAAAATGCTAGCATTGTTAGCAAAGAATGGCATTTCTACTTTAGATGACTTTGCGAATCTTGCTACCTATGATCTTATTGATAAAAATGAGGGAATTTTTAAGAAATTAGATATAGAAGAAAAAACTGTAAATAGTATGATTATGAAAGCACGAGAAAAATGGTTTAAGGATGAACAATAATATTTTTTTAATTCACTGGAAAAAAATTGGAAAATAAAAAAAATAATAAAAAGAAACCTCTTAAATTATCCTTGAGTGGTAGGTTGCAAGTAAGAAAAAATTTGGGACCTTCTGGATCTGGTAAGAATCAAGGCAACAAGAAAACAATCCAAATTGTTTTTAAAAATAAAAATAATCAACAAAAAAGTTCATCTACAGCTAAATCTAATTTTAGAGGATCATCATCCTTTAGAACATCATCCTTTAGAACACCAAACGCACCAGTTATTTTTCCAAAAAATAATTTTAAATCTAAATCAACAAAAAATTTTAGATCTAATAATAATACAGCTATTGATTCAAAGAAAAATCAACAAAAAAGAACAACACTAAAACCTACAAACAAGGAATCAAGAAAACTTAACTTGACTAAAATTATTGATCAAGAAAACCAAGAGTTTGATAAATTCCCTAGTCTAGCAAAACTGAAAAGAGCTAGCGAAAGAGAAAGAAACAAAAATGAAGAATCAGTTGAAGAAGAAAAAATTATTAAAGAAATTATTATTCCAGAAATAATTACTGTTCAAGAACTTGCGAATAGAATGGCTGAAAAAACAGCAGTTGTTGTAAAAACCTTAATGAAGATGGGAGTTATGGCAAATGCAGCTCAATCTTTAGAAGCTGATACAGCCGCACTAGTTGCTACTGAATTGGGTCATAAAGTAAAATTAGTTAATGAAGATGATATTTTAAAAGAAATCGAAGATAAAGCAGATAATGAAAATGATCTAATAAAAAGAGCACCAGTTGTAACAATAATGGGACATGTTGATCACGGAAAAACCACCATTTTAGATGCTTTTCGAAATTCCAATGTTGCGTCTAAAGAAGCAGGTGGAATTACTCAGCATATTGGAGCATATCAAACAAATAAAGACAATAAAAAAATTACTTTTATTGATACTCCTGGACACGAAGCTTTTTCGAATATGCGCGCAAGAGGATCAAAAACAACGGATATAATTATATTGGTAGTTGCAGCTGATGATGGACTAAAACCGCAAACCATAGAATCCATTTCTCACGCTAAAGCAGCAAAAGTTCCTATAATACTTGCTATTAACAAAATTGATTTACCTGCAGCTGATCCAGACAAAATTAGAAAAGAGTTACTAAATCATGAAATTATAGTTGAAAAGTTAAGCGGGGAAGTGCTTGATGTAGAGATTTCTGCATTAAAAAAAACAAATTTGGGAAAATTGGAGAGCGCCATCCATCTTCAAGCTGATTTATTAAATTTAACAGCAAACCCTAAAAGAAGTGCAAGAGGTGTTGTAATCGAATCAAAGTTAGAAAAAGGAAGAGGGTCGGTAGCAACAGTCTTAGTTCAAAAAGGAACATTAAAAGTTGGTGATATTTTTGTTTCAGGATCTGAATGGGGAAAAGTAAAAGCATTAATTAATGATCGCGGAGAAAACTTAAAAGAAGCATCGCCTTCACAGCCAGTTGAAGTTTTAGGTTTTGACGCCAATCCGTTAGCCGGAGATGATTTTATTGTAGTTGATAATGAAAATGGAGCAAAAAAAATAGCTGAATATAGATCCAAAAAGAAATTACAGAAAAAAAATACAGTTATTAAAACTAATGTAGATGAAATGTTTAAACAAATTTCTAAAGGAGAAGAAACGTTTGTTGATGTAATAATAAAAGCAGATGTTCAAGGGTCAGCTGAAGCTATAGAAAGTTCCATTTTAAAACTTTCAACCGAAGAGGTAAAGACAAGAGTAATTTTTAAAGGAGTTGGAGCGATTACTGAGAGCGACGTTGCTCTAGCAAATTCTAGCAAAGGGTTTATCATTGGTTTTAATGTTAGATCCATACCCCAAGCCCGCGAGGTTGCAAAAAGAGATGGCGTAGATATTAAATATTATTCAATAATTTATGAGTTAATTGATGATATTAGAAACCTTATGAGTGGCTCATTAAAGCCTGATTTAAAAGAGAATATTACTGGGAATGTAGAAATAAGAGAGATCTTTACTGTCTCAAAAATTGGTAAAATAGCCGGTTGTTTCGTAAAAGAAGGGAATATCTCACGTAATTCAAAAATTAGGTTGCTTAGAGATAATGTTGTTATTCATACCGGGACAATTAACAGTCTTAAAAGATTTAAAGAAGAAGTTAAAGAAGTTAATCATGGATATGAGTGCGGCGTGATGATTGAAAATTATTCGGATATTAAAACAAATGATATAATCGAAACTTTTGAAATTATAGAAACTGCTAGAAAACTTTAAATATTAAAACAAATGAATTTGAAAAGCACTTATTCTCAAAGACAGATACGCTTTGGAGAAGTAATTAGATCAATTATAAGTGAATTTTTTATTAGAGGGGATTTTTTTAATACCGAAATAGATATGTCAACAATCACTGTATCTTTTGTAAAAATGTCAAAAGATTTAAGAGTTGCCTCAGTTTACTTTATGCCTCTTGGGGGAAAAAATAAAGATCAAATTTTACAATTTTTAAATAACAATAAATATGTTTTTCAAAAATCTATTTCTAAAGTTAAATTAAGATCTAAATTTACTCCTAAAATAAATTTTTATATTGATGATTCTTTTGATGAAGCAGAAAAAATAGAGAACTTATTATTAGATCAAAAAGTATTACGAGATCTAGGCAATGAATGATCATCTAGGTTGGTTAAATATTTATAAACCAACTAATATAACTTCATTTGGAGCTTTAAAAAAAATTAAAAAAAAGTTTTTTTTCAATAAAATTGGACACGCAGGAACACTTGATCCTCTGGCTGAGGGAATTTTGCCAGTTGCTATTGGCAAAACAACTAAATTAATCCAGTTTATCAGTAATCAAATCAAAGAATACGAATTTGAAATTAAATGGGGGGAACAAACCTCTACTGATGATAGAGAAGGTGTTGTTATTGACAGATCTTTTAATATTCCTAATTATAAAGATATAAATATAAAGTTAAAGGAACTTACAGGAACAATTCTTCAAGCTCCACCTAAGGCATCAGCTGTCAAGATCAATGGTGTTAGAGCATACAAACTATTAAGATCTAACAAGGAATTTGAAATAAAAAAGAAATATGTGCGCATATATGAATCAAATATTATTGATTCAGCGAAAAATAGTTTTACTAAAATAAAAATAAGATGCAGCAAAGGATTCTATGTTCGGAGTTTTGTTAGAGATTTGGCTGATCATTTAGCTACAAAAGGACACGTATTTTCATTGAAAAGAACAAAAGTTGGAAAATTTTGCTTAGAAAATTCGATTTTACTGGACGATTTATTAAAAATAGGACAAACGCGCTTAGGATTTAGAGAAATTCACACATCTGTATCAATGCTAGACGACATCTTGGCTTATGAAATAGATGATGAGAGACAAATTAAAGAAATTTCTCAGGGGAAGTCTGTAAAAATTGATATCAATCTTTTTTTAAAAGATTCTCTGAATTTAGGTGGAAGATCAATAGTTTTTTTAACAAATAAAAAAAATATTCTCTCATTTGGCGAACTTAATGGAAGTTTGTTTAAACCGCAAAAAGTTTTGATATAGGAGTAACGATGTCGATAACAAAAGGAGACAAACAAAAAATTATTTCAGAGTTTGCAATAAATAAAAAAGATACCGGTTCTGCAGAAGTTCAAATAGCTGTTATAAGTGAAAGAATTAATAATCTGACAGAACATTTTAAAAATCATAATCATGACAGTCATTCAAAAAAAGGATTGCTGGCATTGGTTAATAAAAGAAAAAAATTATTAAGTTATTTATTAAAAAAGGATAATTCAAAATATTTAGAAATTATAAAAAAACTTAAGATACGAGGGTGATAAAATACAATTAACATAAATTAATAAAGAAAAAGTAGGAAAAAATGTTTAAAATGAATAAAGTAGAGATTGATTGGTGTGGAAAAAAATTAACTTTAGAAACTGGAAGAATCGCAAGGCAAGCTGATGCGTCTGTAGTTGCAACTTATGGCGGCACAACTGTAATGGCAAATGTATGTGCAGCTAAATTAGCTAAACCTGATATGGATTTTTTTCCATTGACGGTGAATTATCAGGAAAAATTTTATTCTGTTGGAAAAATACCAGGTAGTTTTTTTAAAAGAGAAGCAAGGCCAACGGAAAAAGAAACTTTAGTTTGCAGACTAATTGATAGACCAATTAGACCTTTATTTCATAAGAATTTTAAGAATGAAACACAAGTTACGTGCACAGTTCTGTCCCATGATCAAGAAAATGATTCTGATATAGTGGCTATGATTGCGGCAAGTGCAGCGATAACACTCTCAGGCTTACCCTTTATGGGACCTTTAGGCGTGTCTAGAATTGGTATGATAGATAATAAATTAATTGCTAATCCAACTCTAAGCGAAGTTAAGGAATCCAAACTTGATCTTGTAGTTGCAGGAACTAAGGAAGGCGTACTGATGGTTGAATCAGAGGCTCAACAATTAACTGAAGATACAATGTTAGAGGCCGTTATCCTTGGCCAGGAAACATATAAAATTGTAATTGATTCAATAATTAAATTAGCAAAAAAATCAGCTAAAGATCCTTGGATCATTGGAGAAAAAGATGATGAAATTAAAAATTTATCATCAAATATAGATTCAGGATATAGAGATAAGTTCAAAGAAGCATATAAAATACAAGAAAAACAAAAAAGATCTGATGAGCTATCATCAATACGAGAATCCATAGCTGAAAAATATGTATCCGAAACTATATCTGAGGTTGTTGTAGGTGATTCTACAAAAAGCATAGAAAAAGATATTGTTAGAGGAGGGTTATTAAAATCAGGTAATCGAATAGATGGTCGCGACACTAAAACAGTTAGACCTATAAAGTGTGAAGTTGGAGTTCTTGAAAGAACCCATGGCTCAGCCTTATTTACAAGAGGAGAAACACAGGCTTTAGTTGTAACAACACTAGGGACAGGAATGGATGAGCAACGAATAGATGCAATTGAAGGAGAATATAAAGAAAATTTTATGTTGCATTATAATTTTCCTCCATACTCTGTCGGAGAAGTTGGAAGAGCGGGTTTTACAAGTCGAAGAGAAATTGGACATGGTAAATTAGCTTGGAGAGCTATACACCCTATACTTCCTTTGTCTGAAAAATTCCCTTATACTTATAGAATTGTATCGGAAATTACTGAATCAAACGGCTCTAGCTCTATGGCTACTGTTTGTGGAGCATCCCTGTCCTTAATGGATGCCGGAGTTCCGATTGAGAAACCTGTTGCTGGTATTGCTATGGGTTTAATTAAAGAAAAAGAAAATTATGTAATACTTTCTGATATTCTTGGAGATGAGGATCATTTAGGAGATATGGATTTTAAAGTTGCAGGCACTGATGATGGCATCACATCTCTTCAAATGGACATTAAAATTACAAGCATAACATCGGAGATAATGAAAGAAGCGCTTGTACAAGCAAGGGAAGGAAGAATCCATATTTTAGGAGAAATGTCCAAAGCTCTTGATAAGGCAAGAGATAATATTTCTAATTATGCTCCAACAATAACCACTTTACAAGTTCATAAGGATAAAATTCGTGAAGTTATTGGAAAAGGAGGAGCGGTAATAAGAGAAATAACAGAAAAGACTGGTGCAAAAATTGAAATCAATGATGAAGGATTAGTTAGTATTGCCGCTGTCAATGGTGAGTCCGGAAAAGCAGCTATGGATTGGATTAATGGAATAGTAGAAGAACCAGAAATTGGTAAAATATATGAAGGAAAAGTAGTTAAACTGATGGATTTTGGAGCGTTTGTTAATTTTATAGGATCCAGAGACGGTTTAGTCCATATTAGCCAATTAAAAAAAGAAAGAGTTGAAAAAGTAAGCGATGTCCTCAATGAGGGCGATGTTGTTAAAGTTAAAGTTCTTGATATTGATTCTCGAGGAAAAGTAAAATTATCAATGAAAGAAGCAGAAATTGAATAACTAATTATGACAATTAACCTCCCAAAACTTATAGGTCATAGGGGGGTTAGGGATTTAGCGCCGGAAAACACTCTTCAATCAATTAAAAAAGCTATTGAGCTTAATATTAAATGGGTTGAAATTGATGTTAAGATTTCAAAAGATCACATACCTTTTTTACTTCATGATAGCAGTCTAGAAAGAACTACATCAGGAAACGGAAGTCCACTTAATTATAAATACAGTGAATTATATAAATTAGACGCTGGTGTATGGTTTAATAATAAATATAAAAATTTATATCCACCAACTCTTAAAGAAACCTTGGATCTTTGTTCACAAAAAAATATTGGTGTAAATATTGAATTAAAACCTAACAAAGGCTCGGAAGAAGCGAATGTAGTAGCTATTACAGAGCTAATAATGAAACATAAATTTGATTGTCAATATTTCCTCTCCAGCTTTGATTGGCTTTCAGCAATTAAAATAAGAAAATTATTGCCTAAATCACATGTGGGAATTTTGATAGATAGTTTTGATCAAAAAAGGAATTTTACTAAAATGTTGAACAAATGTAATGAGAATAATTTTTTTTTATGTGGTTTTAATATAACGATTATTTCTGATGAAATTATTAAAGTATGCAAAAATCACGGAATACTAGTAACTGTTTATTCATCGCAAAATATAGAAAAAAATGAAGCTGAAGAACTTTGGAATTCAGGCGTAGACAGTATCTTTATTGATAATCCTACCTCCTACAAAAATATGTTAGAGTAAAATTTAGTATTGAGGCATTCCAATTATATTAAATCCGCAGTCCACGTAGTGTGTTTCACCAGAAACTGCCTTAGATAAATCACTGACAAAATATAAAGCTGTATTTCCTAATTCTTCTAAACGAACATTTCTGTGAAGAGGTGAGTTTTTTTCCGTATATTTATATACTTCCCTCGCTTTGGATATGGCTGCGCCTGCTATTGTCCGCATCGGACCAGCTGAAATTGCATTTACACGAATATTATTTTTTCCTAAATCAACGCTAAGATACTTAACACTCATTTCCAAAGCTGCTTTAGCTACGCCCATAACATTGTAGTTAGGCATAACTTTGTTTGCCCCATAAAAACTTAGTGTAAGTAAACTTCCGCCATTATTCATCATTGACGAAGCAATTTTTGATATTTCAGTAAATGAATAACAAGAAATATTTAATGTATTAATAAAATTACTTAAAGAAGTGTCTATATAACGCCCATTCAGCTCATTTTTATTGGAGAATGCAGCAGCGTGGACAACGAAATCAATATTATCCCATTTTTGATTGAGATCATCAAAGCATTTTTTTATAGAGTTTGGTTGAGAAAAATCACATTCAATTAATAATTTACTATTTATTTTTTCAGATAATGGCTTAATTCTTTTTAAAAGAGTATCATTTTGATACGTTAAAGCCAATTCTGCGCCATGTTCAGAGAGTTTTTTAGATATCCCCCACGCTATTGAATGATCGTTTGCAATACCAAAGATTATTCCTCTTTTACCTTTAAGCATTATATTTTGAAAATATTAAAGTTGCATTAGTTCCACCAAAACCAAAACTATTTGACATCATATTTTGAATATCATCTTTTTGCATAGTTTCTCGAAGAATGTTATGATTTTTTGCAGCTTCATCAATGTTATTGATATTTGCTGAACCGCATAAAAAATTATTTTTCATCATCAACAAACAATAAATTGCTTCGTGGACACCGGTTGCTCCAAGCGAATGTCCAGTTAAAGATTTAGTTGAACTGAGATAGGGTATTTCATCTTTAAATAATTCTTTAATAGCTTCTAATTCCTTGATATCCCCTATTGGCGTGCTTGTTCCATGAGTGTTAATGTAATCGATTCTACCATTTATAGTTTTTAAAGCTTGTTTCATGCATCTGAAAGCCCCCTCTCCAGAGGGTTGTACCATATCAAAACCATCTGAGGTTGCGCCATAACCGGTTATTTCAGCATATATTTTTGCACCCCTTGATTTAGCATGTTCATATTCTTCAAGCACAATGGTTCCACCCCCGCCAGCTATTACAAATCCATCACGGTCAGAATCATAAGCTCTAGATGCTATTTCAGGAGTTTCATTGTATTTTGAAGAAAGCGCCCCCATAGCATCAAATAATACAGACATTGTCCAATGTAATTCTTCTCCTCCACCAGCAAAAATTATATTTTGTTTCCCTAGTTGAATCAATTCATAAGCATTTCCAATACAATGACTGCTTGTAGAACAAGCAGAGGAAATAGTATAATTTACACCTTTGATTTTAAAAGGCGTAGCCAATGTTGCTGTATTGGTGCTAGACATTGTTCGAGGAACCATATAGGGACCAACTTTTCTTGCACCTTTAGATTTTGCTAAATCGTAGGCATTTAAAAAATTTTGAGTTGAAGGTCCTCCAGAACCAACAATAATGCCAGTCATTTCATTAGAAATATCATTTTCATCTAATCCAGAGTCTTCAATCGCATCTTTCATTGCAATGTAATTAAAAGCTGCACCATCACCCATAAATCTAAGTATTCGTCGATCAATATTTTCTTCAAGATTAATGTTAGGTTTTCCATGGACAAGGCTGCGAAAAGAAAACTCTTTATATTCTGGGGCTTTAACAATACCTGAATTTAGGTTTTTAAGATTATGGGCAACTTCTTTTTTTGTATTTCCAATACAGGAAACAATCCCTAGTCCAGTTACAACAACGCGCTTCATATTTATTTGCCTGAAGTGAACAACCCAACTTTCATATCCTTAACTTCATAAATAGATTTTCCATCAGCTTTCATTATACCATCGGCAATACCCATGATTAATTTTCGAAGAATTAATTTTTTTAATGAAATGTGATAGGTGACTTTTTTTACAGTTTGAAGGACTTGTCCAGTAAATTTCACCTCACCAACTCCTAAAGCCCTCCCTTTTCCTGGTTGACCAAGCCAGCCTAAATAAAAACCAACAAGTTGCCACATCGCATCAAGACCAAGACAACCAGGCATTATCGGATCGTTTTTAAAATGACAATTAAAAAACCATAAGTCAGATTTAATATCAAGTTCAGCCACAACTTCTCCTTTTGAAAAATTACCACCATTTTCATTAATATTAGTTATTCTATCGAACATTAACATCGGAGGAAGAGGAAGTTGAGCATTGCCCTTCCCAAATAATATACCTTTGGCGCATTCAATGAGCTGGTTATAATTAAAAGAACTTTTTTTCATATATTTAATATTGATATATAATTGTGAGATATTATCAATTAAATCTTTTCATTCTGATTATTTCTATTAAGATGTTGGCACGCAGCATTCTTTTTTATTTTGATATTATCAATTTTAAGAGTTTTAATATTTACCATTGTCATAATATTATTTAATTTTTTATCCAAAAAGAAATTTATTGTTTTTTGTGCTACAATTAAACCAGCCATACCAGTAGCAGTTCCCAAAACGCCAACAGAGTCACATCTTGCTAAATTTGGTTCTTTTTTATTTGGGAATATGCATTTCAAACATAAATGCTTTGTAGGAAAATTGTTGAATAATGTAACTTGACTATCATAGCCTACAGTGGAAGAACTTACAAGCGGGATTGATTTATCAACGCAATACCGATTAATCAAAGTCATTGACCTCCAATTGTCAGTAGCATCAACAACTAAAGAAGAATTGTATAGATATTTATTTATATTTTTTGAATCTAGATGCGTTGATATTGCTTCAATACTACACTCAGGATTTGTACCATACAATTTCTTTTTGGCAGTTTTTGCTTTTGATTTTCCTATGTCATAAACAGAGTAAAGTATTTGTCTATTAAGATTAGTCTTTTGAATTAGGTCGCCGTCAATTAATTTTAATATTTTAATACCAGCAGCAACTAAATATTGAGCAGCTGGACATCCAATACCCCCCAAACCGATTATTACGATTTTTTTCTTTTGCAAATCATTAAAGGATTTTTCATTAAATTCTTTTAAAATAAGATGCCTAGAAAATATTTGTAATTCTTGTTCAGAAATATTCATATCCTAAATATTTTTTTTAATTTATTTTTCAAAATTATTTATAATTCTATTTACTAATTTTTTAGCAACATCAATTTTTGTCATCCTTTTTAATTCATTCACATTACTGTGATCAATTATAGCAACTTGATTATATTCCGATCCAAAAACATTATTTTTTTTACTGATTTTATTTACTACAATTAAATCACAGTTTTTTGTGATTAATTTCTTTTTGGCATTATTAATATGATTATTTGTTTCAGCCGCAAACCCAACAACAAACTTTGGTCTTATAGATGAATTTAAAGATGTATTTTTTAGAATATCCGGATTTTCCTTTAATATGATTTTTTTAAGTTTTTCTTTTTTTATTTTACTAGTTGTTGTTTTTTTTGGAGAAACATCACTTACGGCAGCAGTGAAAACCGCAATATCAGTTTTTAAATTTTTTCTCACAGCTTTATTCATTTCCTGTGTAGTTAAAGCATTAATAAATTTGACTTTGGGAGGTGGTTGTAAATTTGTTGGACCACTGATTAATGTTACATTGCCGCCAACAAGCATCAATTGTTTTGCAATTTCAAAACCTTGTTTTCCAGATGAATGATTTGAGATATAACGAACAGCATCAATTGGTTCTAAAGTTGGCCCAGCTGTTACTAAGCATTTCTTTTTTTGAAGTTTTTTCGATCTTTTTAAGTAATCAAGAATGACCTGTAAAATTTTATCATTATCAGACAATCTTCCCAAACCAATTTCTCCGCAAGACAAATACCCATAATTAGGACCAATAAACTCTACGCCAGATTTTTGTAACTTTGCAACATTATTTTTATTAATTTTATTGTTCCACATTTCCACATTCATCGCAGGCATAATTAATATTTGCTTATTTGAAGCAATTAAAGAAGTACTAGCTAAATCATTTGCATATCCATGTGCAAATTTTGCAATAAGATTTGATGTTGCAGGACAAACAACTACTAGGTCAGATTTTCTCGTTAGTGAAATATGAAGCATTTTATTGTTTTTTTCAGAAGAATCATCGAATATTTTTCCTTTAATGCATTTTTGAATAATTTTTTTATCGATCATTTTTTTTGCATTATTTGTAATAACGCAATCTATATGAACCTTTTTATCAGATAGTCTTTTTAGAATTATTGGGCATTTTTTAACCGCTATTGAACCAGATATTATGAAAAGTAATTTCATTAGATCTTAAAACCTATATGAATGCTTACTATGCCATCAAATAAATTTATATAGCTGGTCCTTTCAAAACCCGCATTATTTATTTTATCTAACAAAATCTTTTGATTAGGAAATTGACTAATACTTTCTTCTAAATATTTATAAGCATTCCTGTTATTTGCAACTTTTTCACCTATGAAAGGAACAATTTTGTTCTTATATTTAGAATATATTATGTCTACTAAACTAGAGGCGGGTGCGCTGAACTCGAGGCAATAAAATATACCACCTGGTTTTAAAACCCTAAAAGATTCAAGCAATGCTTTTTCTATGTATGTAATATTTCTTAGACAAAAAGAAATTACATATTTGTCAAAAAAATTATTTTCAAAAGGAAGATTTTCAGCATTGGCATTAATAAATTTAATTTTCTTTTTCTGCTGATCATTAAATTGGTTTTTTGCTTCATTCAACATTTTTAAATTTAAATCAACAGAATAGATTGATACATTTTTATTTTCTTTTAAAATAATTTTAGATATATCACCTGTTCCTGACCCAACATCAATAATTCTATCATTGGAATTAATATTCATAATTTCAATTAATCTTTTTTTCCAAAGTCGATGAGTTCCAAAGCTCATAATATCGTTCATTAAATCATATTTTTTTGACACTTCAGAAAATAATTTTTGTACTAAAAGAGTTTTCTTCTCTGCTTTAATTTTTCTTTTGCCAAAATTAGTTTTTAGATTATTCATATTATTAATATGCCCGAGCTACCTGAAGTTCAAACAACTGTGCAAGGTTTACAAATATTATTAAACAAAAAGATAACCAATATAAAAATTTATTCAACAAAACTAAGGTATAAAATTCCAAAAAACATTCAAAAAATCCTTAAAAGTAGGAAAATCGTGAAAATTTACAGGATTGGGAAATACATAATAGTTAATTCAAAAAATCATTTCTCGTTGATTTTTCATCTTGGAATGTCTGGAAGGCTAAGAATCTTAAAACAATCGAAGTTCATTAAAAAAAAACATGACCATTTTATTCTGATGACGGAAAAATATATATTAATTTTTAATGATGCAAGAAAATTTGGTTTTATTGATTTATTAAAGACTAAAGAAATATTTAAAACATATTATATATCACGACTGGGACTGGACGCACTTGATAGGAAGTTAAATGAAAGATATTTGAGGAAAAACATTTGTAAATCAATTGTTCCCATAAAACAAATATTACTCAATCAAGAAATAATAGCAGGAATAGGTAACATTTATGCAAATGAAATACTTTATGATGCCAAAATATCACCTTTTACGAAAGGTTGTTCATTAACAATTTTAGAGATAAAAAAAATTATCAAATCAATTAAGAAAATATTGAGAATAGCAATAAATTCAGGCGGCTCAACATTAAAAGATTATGTATCAGTTGATGGGACTGTAGGTACCTTTCAAAATAACTTCAAAGTTTATAATCGATATGGGCAAAAGATTTTAGGATACAAAATAAAACGGATAAAGCAATACAACAGATCTACTTTTTACTGTCCTGATGTGCAATTAATGTCAAAAAAAACAGAAAGAAGACCTAAAGAGTAAAATTTAATTTTATTGACAATAGTTTTTTACTAAATATAAGCTGTTGCAAAATGGCAAATCACAAATCGGCAAAAAAGCGTTGCAAACAAGCATTAAAACGCAATGAAGCCAATAGATCAATGCTAAGTAAAATAAAAAATAATATTAATATTTTTAATTCTTTTGTTTCTTTTAAAAAGCCTGATGAAATACAAAAATCCTTTGCCTCTGTCAATTCAGCTTTAGCCAAGGCAGTTAAAAAAGGCTTGATTAAAAAAGAATTCGCGTCTAGAAAGTTATCCTCGTTATCAAACACTATTGATAAAAAATAATATTTTTTTCTTTCTTTTTTACTTTTATTCTTGCTAATTTTCTCTAAAGAGTGTTGTCTACATACTTTAATAGGTGATTAAATCTTTGTGGTTTTTAGATCTTTCGAACAAAGGTTAAAAATAAAGATCGGTGGTGACAGAATGGAAGATTCTTTTTTAGGGTTTGATGAAAAAAATTGGTTAAATCTTAGAAAGGATCTGAAAAAAATTATAGGCCATACAGCTTACAATAATTGGTTAAAACAACTTACCTTTTTATCTGTTAAAGACCAAACAGTTTCTTTCTCAGTCCCAACTAAATTTCTTAGAGATTGGGTTGTAAATAATTATGCTGATGAAATAAAAAACCAGTGTAAAAATTATATAAAAAATATTGAAGCTATTAAATTCGTTGTAAAACCTGCTGGAGGCAGAGTTGTTCCAGGTACGGCCAGAACAATTAAAAATACTGATAATCAATGGAAAAGTTCTTTAGATATTAGATCTAATCAATCATCACCTTCTAATGATTTTGGCGCACCTTTAGATCCTAGATTTACTTTTGATAACTTTGTTGTTGGCAAGCCCAACGAACTTGCCTTCGCAGCTTCCCAAAGGGTAGCAGAATCAGAAAAAGTTACATTTAATCCTCTTTTTCTTTACGGTGGTGTAGGGCTTGGCAAAACACATTTAATGCATGCGATAGGCTGGAAGATTAAAGAAAAAAGCCCCGATAGAAAAGTTATTTATCTTTCAGCAGAAAAATTTATGTATCAGTTCGTTAGGGCGCTCAGGTATAAAGACACATCCGCATTTAAAGAACAATTTAGATCAATTGATATTCTTATGATTGATGATGTTCAGTTTATTAGCGGTAAAGATAACACTCAAGAAGAATTTTTTCATACTTTTAATGCCTTGATTGAACAAAATAGACAAATTGTGATTTCAGCTGACAAATCACCTTCGGATTTGGACGGAGTGCAAGAAAGATTAAAATCAAGACTTGGATGCGGTCTAGTAGCGGATATCCATCCTACTACATACGAGTTAAGATTGGGCATACTAATTGAAAAAGCACAAAAGCGAGGAGTAGAAATTCCATCTAAAGTTTTGGAATTTTTATCACACCGCATTGTTTCAAATGTAAGAGAAATGGAAGGGGCCCTTAATAGGCTAGTCGCTCATGCAACTTTAGTAGGAACATCTATAACCGTTGAAACAGCCCAAGTTGTTTTACAAGATTTATTAAAATCAAATAATAGAAAAATAACGATTGAAGAAATTCAAAAAAGGGTAGCTGAGCATTTTAATATTAGACTCACTGACATGCATTCTCCAAGACGATCCAGGTCTGTTGCCAGACCCCGTCAAATAGCAATGTACTTAGCCAAATCAATTACCTCAAGATCTTTACCTGAAATTGGTCGTAAATTTGGCGGAAGAGATCACACAACTGTTATGCATGCAGTTAAAAAAATTGAAGAATTAAAACAAGAAGATAACAATTTTAATGAAGACTTAGAGCTATTAAAAAGATTAATAGATTCTTAAACTTTTATTAGTTATAATTTTCTTAAAATGAAAATTTCAGTTGAAAAAAATAGTATTTTTAAATCTTTATCACATGTGCAGAATATTGTTGAAAAGAAAAACACTATTCCTATTTTATCAAATATCTTAATTGAAGCTAATAATAATTCCATTGTATTATCTGCAACTGATATGGACATATCAATTACAGAAACATTTAATTGTAACGTAATTGAAGAAGGTTCCGTTACAGTTCCAGCGCACACTCTTTATGATATTATTCGAAAATTACCAGACGGAAGTGAAGTTGAATTTATATCAAATGATGGTAAAATATTTTCTATAAGATCGGGAAAATCAAGATTTTCTTTAGGGTCTCTTCCAAAGGAAGAATTTCCAATTATTGAGATAGGAAAATTAAATTTAGAATTTTCAATAGATTCTCAAATTTTTCTAAAGTTGATTGAAAAAACCCGTTTTGCTATATCAAATGAAGAAACCAGATATTTTCTTAATGGTATTTATTTTCATAAAAGAAGCATAGAAAATAAACAATACTTGTCAATGGTTGCAACTGATGGGCACAGACTTGCAAAAATTGATTACATTCCAAAGGAAAACTTGCCCGAAATACCAGGAGTTATCATTCCTAGAAAAACTATAAATGAACTATGCAAATTATTATCTGACATTACTGGTACAATTAAAATTAATCTTGACTCTAATAAAATTATTTTTTTTATAGATAAATCAGTTTTAGTATCTAAATTAATTGATGGGAATTTTCCAGATTATGAAAAAGTAATTCCAAACAACAATACTAATATTTTGAAAGTAAATCGAAGTGTTTTTTCTACGGCTGTAGACAGAGTAAGCACTGTTATCAATGAAAAATCACCCGCAATTAAATTTAAATTATTAGAAAATTTAATGAATATATCATCAGTTGATTCAGAAAGCGGTTTAGCAACGGAAGACATTATAACTGAATACTTGGGCAATAAAATGGAGGTTGGTTTTAACTCTAAATATATTTTGGAAATGATAAATAATTTAGAAGATGATAAAATAACCCTTAGCTTTAACGACGCCTCTTCTCCTGTAATTGCAACAGAACAATCAAATCCAGATATGATTTATGTTCTAATGCCAATGAGAGTTTGATTTTTTTTTGAATTTTTTTCAAAATATCAAATTAGAAAACTATAGAAACTTTAATTATTTCGAAATTGATTTTACGCCAGGTTGTAATGTTTTGATCGGTAAAAATGGATCAGGAAAGACAAATATATTAGAGTCAATATCTTTGTTTGAAAAAGGAAGAGGGTTAAGAAAAGATAACATTAATAATTTAGTTAATCAAAATAATGATAAAAAAAATTTTAATGTCTCGTCTCTTTTTTTATATGATAAAAAGGAAATTAATTTGTTTTTATGCAATCAAATTAAAACTATTAACTCACAAAAAAAATTATTAATTAATAATAGCTCTTCAAGTGAATCAACTAAATTTTTTGAAAATTTATTCTCACTAATTTATTTCTTACCAGAAATGGAAAGATTATTTCTTAACAGCCCATCTGTTCGAAGAGATTTTTTAGATAGATTAATTTATAGCACAGATAAAAATTATAGTAGATTGATCAATAGTTATAAAAAAAATTTATTTGAAAGATATAAAATATTAAAAGATTATAACTATGATTATGATTGGATTAATACTTTAGAAAAAAAGATTGCTGATTTAGGAATCAACATCTATAAAAAAAGACTTGAACACATTTTAATTCTTAACACGAATCTAAAAAATTTACATAGTTACAAAAAATATTGTTATAGGATATTATTAGATATTAATGATGAATTTATTAATGATAAAAAAAAAGATTTAGAAAAATTATTAGAAAAGTATCTTGAAGATCTCAAAAAGAATAGGGAATTTGACGCAGTTTTTGGCGGTTCCAGGATTGGGCCTCACAAATCTGATATAGTTGGCCACAATATTAAAAACAATATTAATATTAACCAATTTTCAACTGGTCAACAAAAAGCTGTAATATTATTAATTATTTTAGCTCATTGTAATTTTTTAATTAATGAACTAAAAAAAAATCCAATAATTTTTTTTGATGAAGTTTGTTCACATTTAGATATAGAAAATAGAAAACTCTTATTGGATTTGATTGAGACCCTAAATGTTCAGACATTTATAACAGGCACTGAAAAAAATTTTTTTTCTTTTCTATCTACAAAAGCCAGTTATTGTAATATAACTAAAAATAATGAGTAAATCTTCATATACATCTGATTCCATAAAAATTTTAAAAGGCTTAGATGCAGTAAGAAAAAGACCCGGTATGTATATTGGTGATACCGATGATGGCTCAGGTTTACACCAGATGATTTATGAAGTAGTTGATAATTCGATTGATGAAACTTTAGCAGGGTTTTGTAATGAAATTTTTGTTATATTAAATGCTGAAGGCACAGTTACCGTTGAAGATAACGGTAGAGGAATTCCTGTAGAACTTCATAAAAGCGAGAAAATATCTGCTGCTCAGCTTATAATGACAGAATTACATGCTGGTGGAAAATTTGATCAAAATAGCTATAAGGTTTCAGGAGGTCTTCATGGCGTTGGAGTGTCAGTTGTAAATGCTCTTTCAGAAAAACTTTCACTTGAAATTAACAGAGATGGAAAAATTTATTATATGGATTTCATCCATGGTGTAGTTAACAACGAATTAAAGAAAAAAGGCGAATCCATAAAAAATAATGATGTTTATCATACTGGAACTAAAATTACATTTTTGCCATCTAAAAAAACTTTTAACAATATCAATTTTAATTTTACAACAATTGAAAACAGACTTAGGGAATTAGCATTTCTTAATAAAGGTGTGAAAATTGCCCTTGTAGACCGGAGATCTGCAAAAGAAAATTTAATTGAATTAAATTATCAGGGGGGAATTAATGAATATGTTAGGTTTTTAAATCAAAATAAAAACCCAATCCATAAAGGTCCTATATATTTTAGTTCAAATAAAAATAATGTATTAGTCGAATGTTCTTTACAGTGGACGGATAGCTATCATGAAAATACCCTATGTTTTACTAATAATATTGCACAAAGAGATGGAGGAACACATTTAGCTGGTTTTAGAGGTGCCTTGACTAGAAGTATTATTAGTTATGTTAATTCTAATACTAAGAACAAAATAAACATAACAGGTGATGATGCAAGAGAAGGACTCACTTCTGTTATTTCAATAAAACTTCCAGATCCTAAATTTTCAAGTCAAACCAAAGACAAATTAGTTTCATCAGAAGTTAGGCCTGTTGTTGAGTCTGTAAGTTTAAGCAAACTAGAGCAATGGATGGAAGAAAATCCATCAGAAATTAAAAAAGTAATTGAAAAAGTTTTTGAATCTTCAAGTGCTAGAGAAGCTGCTAGAAAGGCTAGAGAATTAACTCGAAGAAAAACTGGGTTAGAAAGCTCATCCCTTCCTGGCAAATTAGCGGATTGTCAAGAGAAAGATCCTAAAGAATCAGAGCTATTTATTGTTGAAGGTGATTCTGCTGGCGGTTCAGCAAAACAAGGCAGAGATCGAAAAAATCAAGCTATTCTTCCTTTAAGAGGAAAAATTTTAAATGTTGAAAGATCTAATGCAAAACAAATACTAGCAAGCAATGAAATTGGCGTCCTTATTACAGCCATAGGAGCAGGCGTTGGTAATCCTACAGGTAATGTTGAAGACGATAAAGCAGATGGAAAGTTTGATTTGGAAAAGATGCGATATCACAAAGTTATTATTATGACAGATGCTGATGTTGATGGCAGTCATATTAGAACTTTATTATTAACTTTCTTTTATAGACATATGAAGCCCCTAATTGATTCAGGAAGACTTTATATCGCCCAACCTCCATTATACAGATCTAAAAAAGGTACCTCTGTTCAATATTTAAAAAATGAAAATGAAATGGAAGATTTTTTAATGAATGAAGGGTCAAAAAATTTAATAATGGAAAAACCTATGGGCAATAAAAAGATTAATCAAATTTCAGGCAAAGATTTAATGACATTAATAAAACTTGCAAAAAAATCTCAAAAACTAATACTACCTTTAACTAGAAGAATTGACAATAAACTAATAATTGAACAAGCGGCAGTCATTGCTGCACTTAAACCAGAGTCGTTAGAAAATAAAGAGATTGGTATTGAAATCGCAAAATATTTAGAATTACGATTAAATATAATTGATGAAAAGGTTTGGAAGGTAAATTATCAAAAATATAATTTAATAATTAACAAAGAAGTAAGAGGCGTAAAACAAATTTATTGTATTAATAAAGAATTTCTCATCACTCCAGAAGCAAGATTATTAAATGAATTACGAAAACCATTAATGGAGAATTTTGGTTTGTTAAAAAACGGGTGTGCTGGTGTTATAAAAAATTCTTCAGCACAACATAAGATTAACGGTCCATTAGATTTAATTGAAAAAGTTTTGGAAATGGGAAAATCAGGAATTCAAATAAACCGTTATAAGGGGTTAGGAGAAATGAATCCTGAGCAACTTTGGGAAACCACAATGGATAAAAATTTTAGATCACTATTAGTTGTAAAAATTGATGAAGTGAACGAGGCCAACAATATATTTGAAACATTAATGGGAGATGTTGTTGAGGGAAGGAGAAATTTCATCCAAGAAAACTCTCTGCAAGTTGCCAATTTAGATATTTAATATCTTATTATATATGATTAGTTTACTAAATTCATTTTCTAATAATATATTATTAAGTAATCTTGTTAAAATTAGATGGATTGCAATTATTGGACAATTTTTTGCAATATTATTAACTTTTTTTTATTTTAGAATTCAAATACTAATCATACCTTGTCTTTTTGTTGTGGCAATATCAGCATTAGTAAATATTCTAAGTTTTTTTATAAAAAAAAGAGAAAATCATTTAACAGATAAAGAGGCATTTTTTTTTCTATTATTCGATACTTGTCAATTAGCTATACTTTTATATTTAACAGGAGGCATATATAATCCTTTTTCATTGCTTCTTATAGCTCCTCTAGTGATATCGGCATCGTATTTACATTTCATTTTTTCAGTAATTTTATCTGCATCATCAATTTTGATAGTAATTATTATAAGTTTTTTCTTTATTGAGATTGATTGGCCTGGAGAATTTATTGTTCCGAACTTATTTACATATGGGTTGTTACTATCTTTTATTATCTCATTAATATTTATTGCAGTTTATGTTCATATGTTTGCCACCTCTTCTAGAAATATTTCTAAAGTCTTAAACCAAACACAAATTGCTTTATTTAATCAAAAAAAATTGTCAGAAATTGGCTCATTAAGTGCAGCTGCTGTTCACGAATTGAGCACTCCGTTAAATACAATTTTTTTAATCTTAGATGATTTTCGTAGCAATGAATTTGTGTATAAAAGTTCTAAAATTAAAAAAGAAGTTGATTTATTAAAATCACAAGCAGAAAGATGTAAAAATATTTTATTGAAATTATCAGAGAATCCACAAAATTTAAAAGATGATTTTTTCAATGAAACAATGCTCTCAGATATTATAAAAATAAATTTTGATAAATTTAATAACAAAAACATAAAACTTAATATTAGTATTTTAAAAAAAGATATTGAGCCAAAAATTCTATTTAAAGATGAATTAATGTATGGCATAGGTAATATTATTCAAAACGCAATTCAATACAGTAAAAAAGAAATTAAGGTAAATATTTCATGGTCTAATTTATATATAAATATAGAAATTATTGATGATGGTAGTGGTTTTAAAAAAGAAGTTTTAGATAAAATAGGGGGTCCATATATTCCAAGTACTAAAAAAAATAGTATGGGTTTAGGTATTTTTATTGCAAAAAATTTAATTGAAAATATTGGAGGTAAAATGTATTTCAAAAATAATTTAAATGCAAATGGATCTATTGTAAATATTGAGCTAAATAATAACATTTTAAAAATATGAACAAAGAATTAATAATAATTGATGATGATCTTCCATTTAGAAGTAGATTATCGAGATCTATGGAAAAAAAAGGGTTCAAGGTAGAGATTTTTGGTGATACTAAAAAATCAAAGGAAAGAATAAAAGAAAAATTATTTGATTATGCAATAGTTGATATGAAATTAGAAAATAGATCTGGTCTTGAATTGATAAAATTAATAAAAAAGATTAGTCCTAAAACCAGATCCCTTCTTCTTACTGGATACGGGAATATCGCTACAGCGGTTGCAGCAATTAAGTTCGGTGCTGTTGATTATATAACTAAACCAGCAGAAATAGATCAAATATATGAATCCCTTATTTCTTCGAAAGATATTTTACCTTCTCCTCCATTCAATCCAATGACAGCTGATAGAGTTAAATGGGAACACATACAAAGAGTTTTTGTTCAATGTGAGAGAAATGTATCTGAAACTGCAAGAAGACTTAGAATGCATAGAAGAACACTTCAAAGAATTCTTAATAAACACGCTCCAAGAGAATAGCTGAATGAAACTTTCTATTATAATACCCGTATTTAATGAAATTAATTGTATTGAAATATTTACTAATAATCTAAAAAATGTATTCATTAATGAAAATGTTGAATATATATTTATTAACGATGGATCTAATGATGGATCTGAAAAATGGTTAGAAAGTTATATAAAAAAACAACCAGAAGAAAATAACAAATTTGTCAATTTAACAAAAAATACCGGCAAAGGTAACGCACTTCATGAAGGATTAAAAATATGCACAGGTGATCATATTCTTTTTCAAGATTCTGATCTTGAACTTGATACGAAAGACTCGCTTGAAATGTATCAAATCCTTAAAAAGGACAATTCAATAAAATGTGTTTTTGGTAGTCGTTACCTTGCAGGAAAATTAAAAAGTAACAAAAATTATTTTAATGAATTTGTGGGAAAAATTAATTCTCTTTTTTTTAATATCTTATTTTTCCAATCCTTAAGCGATGTACACTGTGGGGTAAAAATAATATCAAGAGAAGTAATAAAAAAAATTAATTTAACAATTAAGGATTATGGTTTCGAAATTGATCTTGCTTCTCAAATGGCTAAAAATAATTTTGATATATTTGAATATGGAGTCTCTTATTATGCAAGATCGTTCAAAGAGGGAAAAAAAATAACATGGATTGATGGTATAAAAACTTATTACTATTTATTTAAAACTAGGTTTGTTGATAATGAACTGTCTATACAAGTTTCAATATTATTTTCTATCGCATATATGATGTATATTGGTTCACATTTTAGTATGGGAGCAGGAAAATTATTGATGATATTAATTACATTTATAATTGGGCTTTTTATCGGATTAAAAAGAAAAGCAGCATCCTCTTCGTTAATTTATTTATTTTGTTATGTTGGAAGTCTTTTTAGTAAAGGAAATGGGAAAATATACACTGTTGTCTTAGGTTTTATTATTGGTATCTATCTCTCAAAAAAAATTAGTGCATTAATTGGAAAAACAACAAAGAATAAATTTATTCATTTTTTTGTTTGAGGTTGTTTAATGCCAAACAAATGCCAATAATAAAAAAAGTACTTATACCATTCCAATTCTTTAACAAACTTCCAGTGGACATAATTGGCCAAAACAATATCAATAATGTCGAGAGTGAAATTAGACTGTAATTGTTAAAATTATTGGTGAATATGTAGTTAATTATAAAATAAAGATAAACTAGGAAAAATATTAAACCAAATATTCCTGTTTCTATCATCCACTGTAAATAAATATTATGGGGATGGCTAGGACAGTCATAATTGTTAATTAAGTTTTTATATCGATCATCATTTTTACATAAATATGTAAAATTATTCATTCCGACTCCTTGTAACTTGTGATCATAAAACATCTTTATTCCAACTTTGTAAATCTGACCATATGGTGAATCTTTGAAGTTTTTTATTACTTCTATGAAACGGGGTTGTAAATAAATAATTTTTTTGCATCTTATCTCACTATTATCATTGCAAATATATTCTTTTTCTATTTTTAGTCCAAGATGATAAGGGGTTGATTCTAACACCTTATAGTCATTGTAAACAGGATGAATTTTACTTATTAAGAAAACTATGAAAAAAATTAATAACAAAGAAAGTAAAAAAACCACCCTCTTTTTTTGATAGAAAATTATTAAAAATAGTATTCCTAGTAAAAATGTGGCAAAGGCCATCCTTTCTCCAGATACAAACGTTACAATACCAATCATTATTAAATAAGTAATAGAAGCAATGTTCTGTTTTGTCTTATTTTCTATGCTGACAATTAAATAAACTAAGCCAATTAAACCAAATTTAGAAACGTATGCTCCTGGAATTAATTCTTTATAAAAAGGGCCCGTTAGTCTCCCATACCAGTCAGGAGTGAAACCAAGTAAATCTTTCCCAAATCCAAATTCTGGGTAATAATTTATAAATTGATAAAGGGTATCAATACAAACGAATGTTACAGAAAAAAAAATTATGCCTGTGGAAATTTTTAAATACTTATTATTATTAAAAATTAAAAATACTAAGAAAATGGGTAGAGCTAAATAACGCACGAATATTATAGAATCTCGATAAGCCAAGAAAACATTTTCTGCAAATAGACTTATAAATAAAAAAAACAACCAATAAACTATTGAAAATTTAACAAGAATATTTTTATAAATATGCTTATAAGATTTATGAATAAATATGCTAAATAAAAAAAAAACTGCTGAAAAAGTTACAGTTAAATCTGGAATTGCTGGACCAGTAACAAGGGTTATTGGTAAAATTAAAATGAAAAAAATAAAAAAGTAATTTAATCTACGTATCATGATTTTTTATTAGATTAATGAAAACATCTTCCAAATCACTTTCATATGTATTAATTTCATAAAAAGAAATGTTATTTTTATTTAATATTTCTATTATTTCTTTTAATTGTGTAATGTTTTTATCATAATTAACTAGTAATTTATTATTATCAATAACTGGATTATATCTATTTAAATCATAAGGTATTTGAATTTTTTCATCTAAAGCAAAACTAACAGTTTTTTTTCCAATTAAATTTAAAATATTTTCTTTTGTATCACTTTTAAGAATTTTGCCTTTATTGATTATTGTAATATGATCACATAAATTTTCAGCTTCCTCCAAATAATGGGTTGTGAGGCAAATTGTTGTTCCTTTGTTGTTTAGATCTTTAATATAATTCCATAAATTTTTTCTCAACTCAACATCAACACCTGCCGTTGGTTCGTCTAAAATAATTATTTCCGGATTATGAACTAAAGCTTTAGCAACCAACAGTCTTCTTCGCATACCTCCAGAAAGAGTTCTTGCATATGCATTTTTTTGTTCTAACAATCCGACTTTGTTTAATATTTCCTCGCTTTTTCTATCTTTTTTTCTAACACCATAAAGACCTGCTTGTAATTCTAATAGCTCTATTGGAGTAAAGAAGGGATCGATATTCAGTTCTTGTGGCACTATGCCAATTTTCTTCCTGCTTTCTTTTGCATTTTCATCTATATCTATTTCGCATATTTTTACTTTACCTGAATCTTTTTTTACAAGGCTTCCTAAAATATTTATAAAAGTTGACTTGCCTGCTCCATTAGGCCCTAGCAAACCATAGATGGACCCTTTTGGAATGTTTATATTAAAATCAATTAATGCCTTTATATCCCCCCTCCTTTTTTTATTGAATGTTTTATTAAGATTTTTTGCTTCTATAGAAAAATTATAATCAGACATTTTAAGAGTTATAAACTATATAACTTTTAAATAAAATGGATAAACAGAATAGACTAATACTTATTGATGGCTCTGGTTATATATTTAGAGCTTACTACGCCCTACCTCCAATGAGTAGAAAAGATGGGACCCCTGTTAACGCGGTATTTGGATTTACTAATATGCTTGTAAAGTTAATAGAAGACTACAGCGACGAAAAACTTATAGTAATTTTTGATGCTGCTAGAGAAAATTTTCGTAATAAAATTTACCCGAAATACAAAGCTAATAGAGGAGAGACACCTGAAGATTTAATACCTCAATTTGATTTAATAAAAAAAAGCGTACAGGCATTCAATATTCCCCAATTAGAATTAGAGGGATTTGAAGCAGATGATATTATAGCAACATATACTAATCTTGCGCAAAAATTGAATATTCCTTCTTTGATTGTTTCCTCAGATAAAGATTTAATGCAATTGATAAATGATGACGTTGAAATGCTTGATCCAATGAAAAACAAAAGAATTGGAATTAACGAAGTAGTTGAAAAATTTGGCGTTAAGCCAGATAAAGTTATTCAAATACAAGCACTTACAGGAGATAAAATAGATAATGTACCTGGCGCGCCTGGTATCGGCCCAAAGATAGCTGCAGAATTAATCAAACAATTTGGCGATATTGAGGAATTAATAAAGAATGTTAATGATATTAAGCAAGAAAAAAGAAAAAAAACAATTCAGGAGTCTAAAGAAGATATTAGAATTAGTCTTGAGCTTGTTAAACTTGATAAAAATATTAGGCTACCACTGTCAATTGAAAAAATAATACCTTACAAAAAAATACAAAACAGCTCAGAAAACATAAATAATTTCTTACTTGAACAAGGCTTTAAAGCAATTATTCAACGTTTAGAAAATAATCCATTTATTAAGAAAAATATAGATGAGTCAGTAAATATAAAAGAAAAGACTAAAACAAAGTGTATTACTATAACATCTATTGACAAGTTTAATTCTATTATAGATGAAATCAACAAAGTTGGTATTTTTGCAATTGACATAGAAACAGATTCTTTAGATATAGAGAAGGCTAGTCTTGTTGGAATTTCATTATGCTACAATGAAAATTTTGCATATTATATTCCAATCAACCATAAAGATTTTCTTAATAAAACAAAAATTCAAGAACAAATTCCAGAAAAAAAAATTTTATCTAGTATTAATTCTATTTGTTCAAATACAAGCATATTAAAAGTTGGTCAGAATATCAAATATGATATGCGCGTTCTTAAGAAATATGGGATTAAATTTAATTCAATAGCTGACACTATGTTGATGTCGTACGCACTTGATAATGGCATTACAAGGCATGGTATGGATGATCTAGCGTTTCTTCATTTTAATCATTCAACTATTAAATTTAAAGATGTTGTTGGTTCTGGAAAAAAACAGATATCTTTTGATTATGTTAATCTTGAAGAAGCTACAGGATATGCCGCAGAAGATGCTCTCATAACATTAAAACTTTTTTATTTTCTAAAAGAAAGATTAGTTAAGGAAAAAAATTCATATGTTTATGAAAAAATCGACAAACCCTTAATACATGTATTATGCTTAATGGAGGAATGTGGGATAAAAATTGATCATAAGCACTTAAAACAACTAAGCTTAGAGTTTCAAAACCAGAGCGAAAAATTAGAAAAGAAAATATTTCATATAACAAAAAAGAATTTTAACATTGGTTCGCCAAAGCAGTTGGGGGAAATTCTATTTATTGATATGAAAATAAAAGGTGGTAAAAAAACTAAAACTGGGACCTATTCAACTGATTCGGCAATTTTAGAGGACTTGGCTCATCAAGGTTATGATATTGCTAAACTTGTTCTTCAATGGCGGGAATTAACAAAACTACGTTCAACCTATACTGAAGCACTTCTTGAACAAGCAGAGGATGAAACAAGCCGCGTACATACTTCATATTCCACAGCTACCACCTTGACTGGTCGATTAAGCTCAAATGACCCTAACTTGCAGAATATTCCTATCCGCACTGAAAACGGAAAAAAAATTAGAAATGCTTTTATTGCTGAAGACAATAACAAATTGGTCAATTTCGATTATTCACAAATTGAATTACGATTAGCTGCCGAGATATCTAAAGATAAAAATTTTATTGAAGCGTTCGTTCAAGGCGAAGACATTCACAATTCAACAGCTAAAGAGATCTTTAACTTGAAAGATAAAGATATAACAGCCGATCATCGGCGTAAGGCCAAGACGATTAACTTTGGCATAATTTACGGCATTACTCCTTATGGACTAGCTAAGCAACTATCTATTTCCAATACGGAAGGAAAACAATACATTGAGGATTACTTCACACGCTTTCCGAAAATCAAGGATTATATGGATTATCAAATTAACTTTGCCAAAACCAATAACTACGTGGAAACAATATTCGGCAGGAGATGCAATATTAGGGGAATTAATGATAAAAATTTTGCACTTCGGGGATTTGCAGAAAGACAATCAATTAATGCGCCTATTCAAGGAACGGCCGCGGATTTAATCAAGCTTGCAATGATTGAAATCCATAATAACATCTTATCAAAAAAAATTAATGCTAAAATGCTTTTGCAAGTTCATGACGAATTGGTATTTGAAATAGAAGATAGGCATATAGATGAAACCATTCCTCAAATTAGAGCCATCATGGAAACAACTCACTTGGAATCTAAAACTTTCGCTGTGCCATTGACTGTAGATCATAGCGTGGGTGCTAATTGGGGGAGCGGAACTAAATGAAAAAACAAAAAAAATCAAATCCAATAGCTAAGGATCTCAGAACGCCTAAGTACAAACAACGATCTGTTAAAAGCAAGAAAATCTACAATAGAAAGAAAAAAGCTATTTCTTAAAAATTTTTATCTGAAATGTTAAAGGCCAACCATTTTTCCAATTCATAGTGTCCTCCTATATGCTCATCATTAATTATGATTTGCGGGAATGTTTTGGCATTTGGAAATTTTGCAAAAAAATCCTTACGCGTATAATCCTGGTCTAACATATGAATCTTAGGATTATATTTTTGTAGCCGAATTTTTGCTCTATCGCAATATCCACAATTAGTTTTAGAATAGATTTCAACGTTCATTCAAAACGTTTCATCAAAAGCAAGAACCCTATCTCTTGGACGTTGATATTCAGATACTCTTTTTTCGAAAAAATTTGTAACATTTTGAACATCTAAAGCCCTCATGAAATCAAAAGGATTTTCAGTATTAAATACTCTTTCAAATTCGAATAGATCAGCAATGCGATCAGCAACAGCCTCAATATATTTACACATTAATTCTTTATTCATTCCAATTAAATCAACCGGTATCGCTGCTGTAACAAATTCCTTTTCAAAAGATACTGCTTCTCGCACTATTTCTTCAAATTCTGATTGTTCTACATCGCCACCAATTAAACCCATATCTTTAATATCAGAATCAGAAAGTGTGCCATTATTGTATTTGTCTCTTAAGGTTCTAAACATAAGAGATGAAAAACTAAAATGCATGCCTTCATCTCTTGCTATCCAGTCATTTGATAGAGCCAGACCAGGCAGTAAACCTCTTTTTCGGAAATAATAAATAGCGCAAAAAGAACCAGCAAAAAAAAGACCTTCAACAAGTCCAAAACCGATGAGCCTGGTAAGTAAATTTTGATTTCCATTTAACCATTTTAAAACCCATTGGGCTTTACGGTTGATACAGGAAACATTTTCTATTGCAGAAAAAAGCCTGTCTTTTTCTTCAGCATTCGTAACATATGCCTCTATTTGCAGTGCATACATTTCAGCATGAATTGATTCATTAAGCATTTGTATGGATATAAAACAACGTGCTTCAGGTATAAGGATTTCATTATAAAACCTACTGGCAAGGTTTTCATTAATCATTGCCTCAGAATTCGCAAAAAACGCAAGCACAGTTTTAATAAAATGTTTTTCACCTTCGTTTAAAGTTTGAAGATCCCTCAAATCATCTTGTAGTGACACTTCTTCTGGAGTCCAAAAAGCTTGAATGTGTTGTTTATATCTATCCCATATTTCTTGGTGCTGGATGGGAAATATTGATTTACAA
>Ga0187827_10001001_pt1 | contig 42661 bp, 45 predicted proteins | sample ETNtaG_39_FD_167969 | JGI IMG/M metagenome (GOLD analysis project Ga0187827, IMG submission 167969) | Marine microbial and viral communities from oxygen minimum zone, Eastern Pacific Ocean - ETNP2014_SV_150_PacBio MetaG (Illumina Assembly) | ecosystem: Environmental > Aquatic > Marine > Hypoxic...
ATCATGTGTATTAAATCTTGATATGAATTATGATGATATGATTTTTAGTATTGCTAATACTGGACTATCTTCACATTAGTATTTTTTATACGTTATCAAAAAAATCTCTGGCACAATACTGGCACACTTAAAGAATATTAAATATTACTTATTCCTCTTGGAATATCAACTGTATCACAACCCTCACAAATAGAAATAAGTTCTCTTGAGGAATTAATTTTTTTTCTGTAATCAAAATATTCTTTTGAATACCATATATCTTCTAAATTCTTATTTTCAACATTGTCAACAACTTCTTTTGATAATGCATCATTGCAACATAATGAAACATCGCCGTTAACTTGAATAGTAATAGAAATAAAAGGATACAAACATGAAATATCTAATGTTTTAATCCAACCTCTATTTTTTGCTTGTCCAGCTCTAGTATCCAAAATGTCATTTTCCAGTCTCATTCTAAATTTAACTTTGTCTTTGTAAATTTCTTTATCAGATAAATATTCCATAATTGTCTGAATATTTTCGTGCCATTCTAATCTATCATTATAATTATCAATTACTAATTCGTCTACATTATCAATAATTTTCTTAAATCTTTCGACATTTAATGGTGTACCGTTTGAAAGAATTGAAATGTATGCATCTGGCAAATATGTTCTGACAATTTTTGCAAAATTATATATTCGTTTATCTAAAAAAGGTTCATTATTTAAAGATAAAATAACCTGACCTTTATAATTTAAATCATATAAGTTAAGAATTATTTTTTTAAACAAACTCTCGTTCATTAGAACATCTTTTCTTGGATCATCAAATCTATTTACAGGGCAAAAAGAGCAACCACCGTTACACTTGCTAAAAGTTTCAATTGAAATTCTATCAAATAACGGGAGTTTTGATTTTGTAAGCTTATCAATTATATTTTTTACTTTTTCTTTCCATGCATATTTTACCATTAATCTTTTTTTTAAGTTTTTAATATACTCAAAGACTCTAAGTTTGATTAACCCTTTTCTTAAAAATCTTCTTAATGGTCTTGTATTATAATAGTCTATTCTAAAACCAGCGGCGTCATAACTTACAAAAAATCCTTTTTTTGTAGTTTTTAAATTTTTATTATTTGAATTGTTATTTGATAAAGAATTATGCCCTATTTTATTATGATTTTTGTCTAGCACTTATCCTCCTTTTATAACTTACTAAAATTATATTTGCTAATTATAATTATATGACAAAAGATCATTTTGTAAGTGTAATTTTTTGGTGCGGTCAGAGAGATTCGAGCTCTCATGGGCTAGGCCCACACGGCCCTCAACCGTGCCTGTCTACCAGTTTCAGCATGACCGCAATTAATGCGTCAGATTAAATGAATGACAATTCTATTTCAAGTTGATAAGTTTTTATTATGGAAATTTCTGCAGAAATAAAAAGAGTAACTGATCCAATCTATCAAAAAATTTCTACTACTGTACCAGAAATTGAATGGGCAACTCATGCACCGTACATTTATAAAATAAATAAATTAAAGAAAGAAAAGAATGCTATTATACTTGCACACAACTATCAAACTCCAGAAATTTATCATGGTATATCAGATTTTTCAGCTGACTCTCTTGCTCTAGCTGTTGAAGCTGCAAAAACAAAAGCTGATATAATTGTTATGTGTGGCGTTCATTTCATGGCTGAAACAGCAAAGTTAATGAGTCCAAATAAAAAAGTGTTGTTACCAGATATGAGAGCCGGTTGCTCTTTGTCATCATCAATAACAGGAGAAGATGTTAGAAATTTAAAAAAACAATACCCAGGTGTTCCAGTTGTTTCGTATGTAAATACATCTGTAGATGTTAAAGCAGAGACGGATGTATGTTGTACATCGGCTAACGCGATTAAGATTATAAACTCTCTGGATGCTAAAAAAGTTATATTTTTACCAGATGACTATTTAGCTAAATATGTTGCTTCACAAACTGATGTTGAAATTATTTCATGGAAAGGAACATGTGAAGTACATGAACAATTTAATGATGAAGAAATAAATGAGATTAGAGAAAATAACCCAGGAATAAAAATTATTGCACATCCTGAATGTCCGCCTGATGTGATTAATGCGAGTGATTTCACTGGATCTACAAGTGGTATGATAAAATACGTTAAAGATAAACAACCAGAAAAAGTAATGATGGTCACAGAGTGTTCTATGAGCGATAATGTTCAAATAGACAACCCCAATGTGAAATTCATAAGACCATGCAATCTTTGTCCACATATGAAAAAAATTACACTTCCTAAAATTCTTGATTGCTTAGAAAAAGAAACAAACGAGATAATCATGGATGATATCACTATAGAAAAAGCAAGAAAGTCTGTAGAAAAAATGGCAAAAATTGGTCGTTAGATCAGTGCAAAAAATAAATCAAAAATATATCAACACTATAGTTAAAAAAGCATTATTGGAGGACTTGTCTTCTAAAGGAGATATAACAACTAATCTAATTAGTTTTAAAAATAAAATTATAAAAGCTAAAATAATATCAAAACAGAATGGAATTATTTCTGGCTTAGATTTTTGTAAAAGCGCTTTTAAACTAATTGGAAAAGAAACGGTTTTTAAGCCAAGAATTAAAGAAGGAAAAAGAATAAAAAAAAATAAAGTAATTGCAGAAATAAGAGCTAAAACAAAAACTATTTTAATAGCTGAAAGAACTGCACTTAATTTCCTTAATCATGCCTCAGGTATTTCAACTCTTACAAATAAATTTGTAAAAAAAGTTGGAAACAAAACTAAAATTTGTTGCACAAGAAAAACAATTCCTAATCTTAGATTGCTTGAAAAATATGCTGTTAAAAAAGGTGGTGGTCATAATCATAGGTTCAATTTAAGTGATGAAATTTTGATTAAAGAAAATCATATTGCTTCGGATGTCAGTTTGGAAAATTTAATTAATAAAGCTTCAAAAACAAAAAAAATAGTTACTGTAGAGGTAGAAAATATAAAACAACTTAAGCAAGTTTTAGAGCTCAAATTTAAAAGAATACTTTTTGACAACATGAACCTTAAACAACTAAGAAAATCTTTAAAACTTTGTAATAATAAATATGAAACTGAATATTCAGGTAATGCTAATTTGAAAAATATAAGTAATATTTCAAAGACAGGAATTAATAGAATATCTGTTGGATCTTTAACTCATAGCTCAAAAAGCTTTGACACAAGTTTGTTAATTTAACAATTATTTAATTAACTCTGCTTGTGCAGCTGCTAACCTTGCAATAGGAACTCTATAAGGAGAACAGGAAACATAGTTAAGACCAATTTTTGAGCATAAATGTATACTCTTTGGATCTCCGCCATGTTCTCCGCAAATTCCTAATTTTATACTTTTATTTTGTTTTTTCCCTTTTTCAGATGCAATTTTGATTAGATCTCCAACTCCATCATCAATAGATACAAAAGGATCGGTGTCGAAAATTTTATTTTCAATATAATCATTTAAAAATTTGCCACTATCGTCTCTACTTATACCGAAAGTAGTTTGTGTTAAGTCGTTAGTTCCAAAGCTAAAAAACTCTGCATGTTTAGCAATTTCATTAGCTCTAATAGCCGCTCTAGGTAACTCTATCATAGTACCAACTAAAAAATCTATTTTTGTTTTGTGATCGTCTTGAACTTTCTTTGCTGTGCTAATCACAAGTTCTTTCATAATTTTTATTTCAGCTTCTGTTGAAACCAAAGGTATCATTATCTCTGGAAAGGCAGATTTTATTTTCTTTCTTTTTAATTCTATTAGTGCTTCAAATATAGCACGACACTGCATTTCGTAAATTTCTGGAAAAGAAATACCAAGCCTACATCCTCTATGTCCTAACATCGGATTTTGTTCATGAAGTTCTGTAATTCTTGCTTGAATTTCATTCTTTGTTAATTTTAATGAATTAGCTACATCTTCTATTTCTTTGTCACTTTTAGGTAAAAACTCATGTAGAGGTGGATCTAATAATCTTACTGTAACCGGTAAACCTTCCATAATTTTAAATATTTCTAAAAAATCGTTCTTTTGATGTGGAAGCAACTTATCTAGCGCAATTCCCCTATCCACTTTAGACTTTGAAAGTATCATCTGTCTAACTGATAATATTCTTTCTTCATCAAAAAACATATGTTCTGTTCTGCATAGTCCGATGCCTTCTGCCCCAAAGTCTCTTGCAACTTTACTATCTAATGGTGTTTCAGAATTAGTTCTTACTTTTAACTTTCTAAAACCATCTGCCCAGTTCATTAATTTTGAAAAATCACCAGATATTTCTGGTTTTAGTGTTTTTACTTCACCAACAATTATTCTACCGGTTGAGCCATCAATGGTAATTACATCTCCTTCTTTAACTGTATTATTTTTTGTTTTAAAAATCTTATTCTCATAATCTATTTCAATCTCACTTGAGCCTGAAACACATGGGCGACCCATTCCTCTAGCCACAACTGCTGCATGGCTTGTCATTCCTCCTCTAGCTGTTAGTATTCCTTTTGCAGCATGCATTCCATGAATATCCTCGGGTGAAGTTTCTATCCTTACCAATATTGCATTTTGCATCATTCCATTTAATCTTTCTGCTTCATCAGATGCAAATACAACCTTTCCACTTGCGGCACCGGGTGAAGCTGGCAGGCCTTTGGCAATTACATTTATTTGCTCATTTTCATCTAAAGTTGGATGTAACAAAGTATCTAAAGAATTTGGATCCAATCTTAAAACAGCTTCCTTTTTAGAAATTAAGTTTTCCTTAACCATATCAACTGCAATTTTAACTGCTGATTTTGCTGTTCTTTGTCCAGATCTAGTTTGCAACATCCATAAAATTTTATTCTCAACTGTAAATTCTACATCTTGCATATCTTTGTAATGTTTTTCTAATTTTAATAAAATTTTTTTCAATTTTTTATAAACAGCAGGCATTACCTCTTCCATTGATAATTGTTTATCTTTTGAATTTATTCTCGCTTTTTTTGTTATATGCTGAGGAGTTCTAGTTCCTGCAACTACATCTTCTCCTTGAGAATTAATTAAATACTCTCCATAAATATCTTTAACACCATCTGACGGATTTCTTGTAAATACAACTCCTGTAGCACAATCATCACCCATGTTTCCAAAAACCATTGATTGAACATTTACAGCTGTTCCCCAATCAGAAGGGATTTGATTTAATTTTCTATAAACTTTTGCCCTATGACTTTCCCAAGACAGGAACACAGCACAAATAGCTCCAATTAACTGATCTTTAACATTTTGAGGAAATTCTTTTTTTGTTTTTTCTTTAACTAAATTTTTAAAATCTTTAATTAAGTTATCCCAATCACTTTCATCTAATTCGGTATCAAGAAGAGCACCTCTTGTTAATTTGTAATTTTCAATTAACTCTTCAAAATTATAACTTTCAACTCCTAAAACTACATTTGAATACATTTGAATAAATCTTCGATAGCTATCTTTTGCAAATCTCATATTTGAAGTTTTATTAGCAAGCGCAATTACAGTTTGATCGTTTAGACCTAAATTCAAAATAGTATCCATCATTCCTGGCATAGAAACTCTAGCGCCCGATCTTACTGATACTAATAAAGGATTTTTTAAATCCCCAAATTTCTTTTTTGATTCTTTTTCTATTAATAGAAGCTCTTTATTAATTTCTTTAATTATTTTTGAATTTAATTTTTTTTTATTTTGATTAAACAAACGACATACCTCTGTAGAAATTGTAAAACCATGAGGCACTGACAATCCCAATCTTCCCATTTCAGCAAGGTTGGCACCTTTGCCGCCCAATATATTTATAGGATTTTTTAATTTTTTTGCTTCTTTTGATTTAAAATTAAAAATTAGTTTTTTCATTTATCCTTCAATTTTTGAAAAATTAAAAAAATTATCAAAGCTTTTACACAACAAATTTAAAAGTTCTAGTCTGTTTTTTTTAATTAATTGATTTTCATCATTAACTATCACGTTATCAAAAAATAAATTAACGTCTTGCCTGAATTTAAATAATTCTTTTAAACTTTGTTCAAAATCATCGTTTTTTTCTACATTTAAATAGTATTTTTTAATTTCTTGTATTTTTTTATACAGTTTTTTTTCAAAATCATTCTTAAATAAACCAGTATCAACAGAATTAGATAGCTCTAGTTTATTTTTCTTTATTTCGTTGCTTAAGATATTGAATGATCTCTTATAAATCTCTACAACGCCCTGTCCCAATTCTTTTTTAATATTTCTATTTAATGTCTCTGCTTTTTTGTATCCGTTGTAAAGATCATCTATATCATTTGACAAAATAGAACTTTCAATAATATCTAGTCTTATATCTTTCTCTTTTGAATAATTTTTTAATCTATCCAAAATAAAATTATTCAGATCTTTAAGAACTTTTGTAATATCAAATTCAAAACCTTGTTCTTTATAAAGTGTTAAAGAATAATTAATAATACTTCTTAACTTAATATTAATTTTATTTTCTATAATCAATCTAACTAGAGCAATTGTAAATCTTCTTAATGCATAAGGATCTTTTGATCCTGTAGGAATTAAATTCAATCCAAAAAATCCAACCAAAGTATCTAACTTATCACTTAAAGAAAGTGTAATGCTATAAAGATTTTTTGGAACTTTGCTATCAAGGCCACTAGGCAAATAATGTTCTGAGACAGACTGACAAACTTCTTTTTCAAAACCTTGTGATTCAGCAAAATGTCCTCCCAATACTCCTTGCAATTCTGGAAATTCTGCAACTAAATCAGATTTAAGATCTACCTTACAAATAGAAGCGGCAACTTCAATTTTTTCTTTACTAATCATCAGCTCATCTGAAATCAACGAACTTAAATTTTTTATTCTCTGAGTTTTATCAAAGTAAGATCCCAATCCTTTAAAAAAATTAATTTTTTTCAATTCTGATAATTGCTTAATTAAATTTTGAGATTTATTTCTTTTCCAAAAAAATTCTGCATCATTTAATCTCGCTTCAATAACTCTCTCATTTCCTAGTTTTACAAATCCTTTTGGATCTTTTGAGTCTGAAACGACAAGAAAAAAATTGGTTAAATTTTCTTTTTTATCAAAAGTCGGGATATATTTTTGATGATTTTGCATAGTTATAATCAAGATTTCTTTAGGAATTTCTAAAAATTTTTTGTTAAATTCGCATAGAATCACTTTTGGTTTTTCCACTATATTAGTGATTTCATCCAACAAATTTTCTTTAATATTTATAAACAAATTGTTTTTTTTGGATGTTTTATTTAATTCATTATTAATAAATTCTTTTCTTTTATCATGATCTAAAATAATTCTATTTGATTTAAAATAAGTTATGTAAGATTTAAAATTATTAAAATTTTTTGTCTTTTCCTCAAAATCTTTATCAATAAACGTTAAATTTGAAGCTTTTAAATGATGAAAATTAAAATCTATTTTTTTTCCATCAAATACTGCGAGAATTGATTTAAGAGGTCTGCCCCAAAACATTTGTTTATCTCCCCATTTCATAGATTTGTTCCAAGAGATTTTTTCTAAAATTAAAGGTAAATTTTTTTTTAACAAATCGTATGTTTGAATTTTTTGCTCCGGTTTTTTGTAAAAATAAAATTTTCCTTTTTCAGTAGATTTTAAATCAACTTGAGATTTCTTGATATTGTAAGATTTTAGAAAACCTTCTAATGCCTCAGTTTTAGTGTTTAATGATGGTCCTTTAATTTCTTGAGATTTTTTTATAACTTCTTTTGAAATATTTGAAAAATTTATTGCAATTCTGTTGGGAGTAGAAAAAGCTGACATAGACCCTTTCGTTTTTATATTATTTTCTTCGAAATATTTATTTAAATCTAAAAATAATTTTTTTCTTGCATTAGTTTGAAGTTTTGGAGGAGTCTCCTCGCTAAAAAGTTCTAAGAAAAATTCGGACATAATTATATCTGTGAGTCTACCCAAACTTTACCGATCATTTTTGTAAGCTCTCTTATTCTTGCTATATATTCTGCTCTTTGAGCAACACTTATAACTCCTCTAGAGTCTAATATGTTAAATACATGGCTAGCCTTTAAACATTGATCATATGCGGGTAAAGATAGTTTTCTTTCAGTTAAGGATTTTGCCTCATCTTCTAACATTTCAAAAATTTTTAACAAATTCTCTGTATTTGCATGTTCAAAATTATAAGCAGAAAATTCTTTTTCTGATTGATGAAAAACATCTTTATAAAGTACTCCTTGTTCATTCCAATTTAATTCAAATACATTTTTTTTATTTTGTATAAACATACAAAGTCTTTCAAGACCATATGTTATTTCAACTGAAACCGGGTTGCATTCCATTCCAGCCATTTTTTGGAAATAAGTAAATTGAGTAACCTCCATTCCATCACACCAAACTTCCCAACCTAATCCAGCAGCTCCTAGCGTGGGACTTTCCCAATCATCTTCTACAAATCTAATGTCGTGTTCTTCATGTTTAATTCCAATTGAGGAAAGACTATTTAAAAATAATTTTTTTATGTTGTCTGGCGAAGGTTTTATTAAAACTTGAAACTGATAGTAATGTTGTAATCTATTTGGATTCTCCCCATATCGACCATCGGTTGGTCTTCTTGAGGGTTGAACATAAGCAGTTCGCCAAGGTTTTTTGCCTAAAGATCTTAAAGTTGTTGCTGGATGAAAAGTTCCAGCACCAACTTCTAAGTCGTAAGGTTGCAATATTACACAACCTTGTTTGCTCCAGTATTTTTGTAAATAAAAAATTGTATCTTGGAATGATAAAAATTTTTTTTTTACTTTTTTATTTTTAGAGGCCATATCTTTGCCAAATACTTCTTTCTTCCAAAATGCTAGCTATTTTTCCTATACTCTCTTCTGAAGATGAGATTTTTTTAGATATCCAGTTTTTTGGTTTCTCAAATTTTTTAATTATGACATCTTTACCAAATTTATCTTTAAGAACTTGGTTTAAATTACCTATTTCATCAACTAACCCAAGTTCTTTTGCTTTTTTTCCAGACCAAAACTCTCCTGAAAATAATTCTTCTCCTAAATTTTTGTTTAGCTTATTTTTTCTACTTTCTTCAACAACTTCTATAAAATCCTGATGGATCTCTAATTGTATTTTTTTTAATCTTTCAATATCTTCTGGCTTCTCTTCCATAAAAGGATCTAAGGTGCTTTTATTTTTACCAGCGGTATAAATTCTTCTTTCAACTCCAATTTTTTTAATTAAATCTTTAAATCCAAACGAAGAAAATATTACACCTATAGAGCCAATTATTGAACTTTGGTTGGCATAAATTTCATCCCCTGCGCATGCAATCAAATAACCTCCTGACGCAGCAACATCTTCAGCAAATACTATAACTTTTTTTTTATTTATTTTTGCTTGTTCTCTTATGAATTTATAAATGAGATGCGATTGTACTGGGGAACCACCTGGAGAATTAATGGTAATTGCAACAGCTAGACTTTTTTTAACTGAAAAGGCTTTTTTAATTATTTCCTCTTGTCCTGAAAAATCTAGTCCTTGCCTAAATTTTCCTGCATTACCTATTACTCCGCTTAATCTGATATTTGAAATTATTTTTTTTTTTTTGAAAAACGAAAACATATTACTGCTTATTAGATTTTAATAATAATATAAAGCTTACTTTTAGTTGAAGAAAATGGTGCGTCAATTGATAATTGTAATTAATCTAATTATATAATAACTTTGTTTTATGGGATCTGTAATCAAATTAAGTAAAAAAATTAACAACTCTTACCTGGAATTAAAAAAATCAGTAGAAGATAGGCTGGTAATGGTTGATGAGAGAATTGAACAAAGACTTCAAAGCAATGTTGATTTGGTCAAAAAAATGTCATCTTATCATTTGGAAACTAGTGGAAAGAAACTAAGAGCATTAATAACTTTGGGAGTTTCAAAATTGTGTGGCTACACTAAAGGAACTAGGGATGTTAATTTCGCCGCTTGTGTTGAACTCATTCACTCAGCAACTTTAATGCATGATGATGTTATTGATAATGGTGAAGTAAGAAGAGGCAAGAAAACACTAAATAAGATTTGGGGAAATCAATCATCAATTTTAGTTGGTGACTATTTATTAAGTCGTTGTTTTGAGATGATGGTAGAAGATGGTAATTTAGAAATATTAAAACTTCTTTCTTCTACATCTGCCCTAATATCTCAAGGTGAAATTTTACAATTACAGCATAATGGTGAAGTTGATATGTTGGAGGAAACCTATTTAAAAATTATTTCTAATAAAACAGCCTCTTTATTTTTAGCGGCAGCTAAAATAGGTCCAATTATAACTGAAAAAAATAACAAATATAAAGATGCTTTAGAGTCCTATGGTAAAAATTTAGGACTAACATTTCAAATCGCAGACGATACACTTGATTACAATTCTGATTTAAAACTATTTGGGAAAAATGTTGGAAATGATTTTTTTGAAGGGAAAGTTACATTGCCAATAATTTTACTTTTTCAAAAAATTAATGATAATGAAAAAAAAATTGTTAAGAATCTTTTCATCAAAAATAATAGATCAGATAATGATTTAAATTTTGTACTCGATTTAATTAAAAATAAAAATATTATTAATGAATGCTATAAGAAAGCTGAGCATTATATAAATCTGGCTTCAAATTCATTAAATATTTTTGAAAATAGTGAAGAGAAAAACATTCTTAAAAATTTAACTACATTTTCTTTGGAGCGTAATTTTTAAGGATATAGTATTTGTTTTTTCCAAGAATTTGAAACCTTTGAATATTCAAGTCTTTGATGCAATCTACCTTCTACATCTTTCCAAAATTCTATTCTAGTTGGAGATAGCAAAAATCCAGACCAATGTTTTGGTCTTGGAATATCATTTTGATCGCTATATTTATTTTTATATTCCTCTATCTTTTTTCTAAATTCATCTATAGTTTCCATCGGCTTTGATTGATTTGAAGACCAGGCTCCAATTTTACTTAAGTATGGTCTGCTATTAAAATAATTGTCTGCTTCTTTTTCAGATATTAAAGAAATGCTTCCAGAGATTCTTACTTGCCTTAGTAAAGATTTCCAATGAAAACACATGGACGCTTTAGGTGTCTGTTTTAAATCAGTTCCTTTTTTGCTATTTAAGTTAGTAAAAAATACAAAACCCTTATTATTATACTCTTTTAATAAAACCATTCTTGCATCTGGTTGGCTAGATTCGTTTACAGTTGCTAGTGCAGCTGCATTTGGATCATTAATTTCATTTTTTTCAGCTTCAGACATCCATTGCTTAAAAACAACAAATGGATCATCTTCATTTATGAAAGAAATATCCAATCCTAAATTATTTTTTTTATTCATAATTTCGACAAATTAAACTATATAACAGATATAATGTCATTTAATACTTTTGGAAAGTTTTTTAGATTTACCACTTGGGGGGAGTCTCATGGACCAGCTATAGGATGTATTATCGACGGTTGCCCACCAAACATAGAGATTAAAGCTGAAGACATTCAAAAAGAATTAAATAAAAGAAGACCTGGACAAAGTAAATTTGTAACCCAAAGAAAAGAGAAAGATTTAGTGCATATTATGTCTGGTATATTTGATGGAAAAACAACAGGCACACCAATATCTTTGATTATTTATAATGAAGATCAAAAATCTAGAGACTACGAAACAATAAAATCTAAATTTAGACCTGGACACGCTGATTATACTTACTTTAAAAAATATGGAATAAGAGATTACAGAGGTGGTGGAAGACAATCGGCAAGAGAAACTGCTGCAAGAGTTGCGGCTGGAGCAGTTGCAAAAAAAGTTTTGGGGGAAAAAATTGGAAAAAAATATAAGGTAATTGGAGCAGTCACTCAGATAGGAATATTGGGCAGTAATCCAAATAATTGGAATGATAAATTTATAGGAAAAAATTCATTTTTTTGCCCTGATAAAAAAATATTAAAACTTTGGGAAAAATATCTATTAACCATTAGAAAATCTGGTTCATCATGTGGTGCAATTATAGAGATTAGAGCAAAAGGTGTACCTTTAGGCTTGGGAGCTCCAATTTATTCAAAATTAGATATGGATATTGCTTCTGCAATGATGAGTATAAATGCAGTCAAAGGTGTTAATGTTGGTTCTGGAATGAACTCTGCAAAATCAACTGGTGAGGAAAACTCAGACGAAATGTTTCAAAAAGGGAAAAAAATTATTTTTAAAAGTAATAATGCAGGAGGAATTTTAGGTGGAATTTCCACTGGCCAAGATATAGTTATATCTTTTGCTGTGAAACCTACCTCATCAATATTAAAACAAAGAAAAACTATTGATAAAAGTGGTAAAAATACTTCTATTTCTGTGAAGGGTAGACATGACCCTTGTGTTGGTATACGAGCTGTACCAATTGGTGAAGCAATGATGCATTGTGTGTTACTTGATCATTATCTGATGAATAAAGCTCAGTGTGGTAATTAATTTGTTTTTTTTAGTATTATTTTCGAATTTAAAGTATCAATAACTTTGTTCTCTATAGACGTTGAGTCTAAACCGGCAACTTTATACATATTATCTGGATTATCATGATCAATAAATATATCTGGCAAGATCATAGATCTAAATTTTACATCTTTATCTAATAAATTTTTTTCATTTAGAAAATGATTTACATGAGAACCAAAACCTCCAATTGATCCTTCTTCAATTGTAATTATAACTTCATGATTTGTAGCAATTTGCCACAATGAATTATCATCTAATGGTTTTGCAAACCTTGCGTCAAAAACTGTTGGAAAAATTCCTTTTTTTGATAAATTTTTTTCTGCAATTAAACATTCTTGAAGTCTTGCACCAAAATTTATCAATGCTACTTGTTTTCCATCTTTTATAAATCTACCTTTTCCGACAGTTAATTTTTGATCTGTACCTGGAAGCTCAATTCCTATTCCATTTCCTCTTGGATATCTAAAGGCAGAAGGTCTATCGTTTATATGAACAGATGTATTTATCATTTTAACAAGTTCGGACTCATCGCTTGCTGCCATAACAACAAAATTTGGAAGAGTTGATAGATAAGTTATATCAAATGAACCGGCATGTGTTGGACCATCTGCTCCTACTAACCCCGCCCTGTCAATTGCAAACCTTACTGGAAGTGATTGTATTGCTATATCATGAACCACTTGATCATAAGCTCTTTGTAAAAAGGTAGAATAGATGGCAGCAAAAGTTTTATAACCTTGGGTAGCTAAACCTCCAGCAAAAGTTACCGCATGCTGTTCTGCAATTCCAACATCATACATTCGATCTGGAAACTTTTCTCCAAATATGTCCATACCTGTACCACTTGGCATTGCGGCGGTGATACCAATAATTTTGCTGTCATTTTGAGCATGTTTAATCAATGTGTTTGCAAAAACTTTTGTATAAGAAGGCGCTATACTTTTTGGTTTTTCTTGCTGTCCAGTTAAAATATTAAATTTTGAAACTCCGTGATATTTATCTAAAGATTTTTCAGCAAACTCATATCCTTTGCCTTTCTCAGTTTTTATATGAATAAGTATAGGTCCATCATGCTTCATCTTTTTTGCATTATCTAAAACTGAAGTTAATACATCAATATCATGACCATCAATGGGGCCCACATAATAGAAGCCTAATGAATTAAATAAAGTTCCTCCCGTAACTGCTGATCTAAAAAAATCTTCAGCTTTTCCAGCTTTAGTCGAAAATCTTTTTGACAATGAGGAAATTATTAATTTTATAGTTTCTCTTAAGCTAAAGTAAATTTTTCCTGATAGAATTTTTGCAAGATATGTTCTCAAAGCTCCAACGGGTTTTGCTATCGACATATCATTATCATTTAAAACAACAATCATTTTTGTTTTAGAGGAGCCAGCATTATTCATAGCTTCGTATGCCATTCCTCCGCTTAGAGCTCCATCTCCAATTATTGCTACTACATTCTCAGATTTTTTTGAAAGTTTATTTGCCGCAGCTATACCTAATGCTGCAGAAATAGATGTTGAACTGTGTCCTGTTCCAAAAGGGTCATATTCACTCTCATCTCTTTTTGTAAAACCAGACAGTCCATTGCCCTTTCTTAGTGTTTCAATTTTATCTTTTCTTCCTGTTAAAATTTTGTGTGGATATGATTGATGTCCTACATCCCAAATAATTTTGTCCTTAGGTGTGTCAAAAACATAATGTAGAGCAACGGTTAGTTCTGCTACTCCAAGTCCAGCACCCAAATGACCTCCTGTTTTTGATACAGCTTCTATCATTTTATCTCTAATCTCATTTGATAGAATTTTTAAATCTGAGTTAGATAATTTTTTTAGATCAGAGGGAAAATTAATAAAATCTAAAAACTTATATTTTGACATTTTTTATTTTTTTCTTTCTATAATAAATTCAATTGTTTCTCTTAATTCATTTGCATTATTAGAATAAATTTTCAAACTTTTAAAAATATTTTTTTTTAGCTGTTGAGTATATTTAACTGCATTTTCATATCCAAGTAAACTAATTATAGTTGCTTTTCCTTTTTTTAAATCTTTATTTGTTTTTTTTCCTACAGATTTAGTTTTCCCTTTAAAATCAATTAAATCATCTATTATTTGGAACAACAACCCAATGTCTTTACCTATTTTAGAAAAAGATTTTAAATTTGTTTTATTTTTCTTAATAATTAATGGTGCCACACAACAAAATTCAAATAACTTTCCAGTTTTTTTTGATTCCATATTTAGTATTTTTGAAAGTGAAACTTTCTTTTTTTCATAGTTTAAATCTAAATACTGGCCACCCGCTATACCGATTTGGCCTGAACATTTTGAAAGAAAATGAATTAGATTAGATTTAATCTTGTCTTCTACTTTAAAACTGTTATCGCTTAAAATTTGAAAAGCAGTAGCAAGCAATGAATTTCCAGCCAAAATTGCAGTCGACTCTCCAAATTTTTTATGTGTGGAAGGTTTGCCTCTTCTTAAATCATCATCATCCATACAGGGCAAGTCATCGTGAATAAGGGAGTATGCATGAATAGCTTCAACGGATGCTGCTAATGTCGTTAATTCTTTATTGTTTACTTTAAATATTTTTCCAACATCAAAAATAATTTTTGATCTTATTTTTTTTCCTCCAGAAAATAACCCATATTTCATCGATACAATCAATTCTGATGAATTAAATTTCGATAAATATTTATTCAAAAAAAAATTAACTCTTCTTGATAATTTTTTTAGTTTTTTTTCCATAGCTTAATATTTCGTCAATTTTTTCTTTAGTTTTTTTTGATATAGATTTTGTTTCTTGTTGAAATTTTTTTCCTATAAAATTATTTAATTTTATTAATTCTTGATATTCTTGAACAAATTCTTCAAGATTCTTTTTTTCTAAATTATCAATTATTTTATCTGCCAGATTATTTAATTCATCTAAAGATTTAGATTCAATATCATCTAGTAAATTTTTTACTTTCATATAATAGTTGGTATTATTATATGAAAAACAAACTATCAAATATTAAAAAAGCAATAAAATATCTAAATAAAAACCAATGTATAGGTATACCAACGGAAACAGTGTATGGTCTTGCAGCAAATGCGTACTCATCAATTGCAACAGCCAAAATATTCAAATTAAAAAAAAGACCTCAAAAAAACCCGCTTATAGTTCACTACTACGATCTTAAATTGCTGAAAAAAGATTGTGAGGTAAATAATCATTTCTTAAAATTATATAGGAAATACTCTCCTGGTCCTATTTCATATATTTTAAAACTAAAACAAGACAGTTTAATTTCAAAGAATGTTACAAACAAAAAAAGTACTTTAGCTGTAAGATTCCCAAATCATCCAATAACAAGAAATTTATTAAAAAAATTAGATTATCCTTTGGCTGCTCCAAGTGCAAATATATCAACAAAAATAAGTCCGGTTTCAAAAAAAGATGTACAAGATGAATTTGGTAAAAAAATTAGTTTAATACTTGATGGTGGTTCATCAAAAATTGGTGTGGAGTCAACAATCATTAATTTAATAAATAAACCTCAAATTTTGAGATTGGGAGGAATACCAAAAAAAGAAATTAATCGATATTTAAAGTTAAATATTAGGTTCAACAATAGATCAAAAATTAAATCACCTGGTCAAGGAAAAACACATTATTCTCCTTATATAAAATTAAGATTGAACATTAAAAATGCAAATAAAAATGAAGCTTTTATTCTAATTAAAAAAAGAAAAAAAATTAGCAAAAACTATTTTTATTTATCAAAAAAAAATAACTTGAAGGAAGCGGCTAAAAATTTATACAAAACTTTAAGAAAAATTAAAAAAAAAAATTTTAAAAGTATAGCAGTTGAAGGAATTCCAAATAAAGGATTTGGTGAAGTAATAAATGATAGATTAAAAAAAGCTTCTTATTTCAAATGAATTATATGGCTGAAATTAAAAATATAAAAAAAACTATTCATATGTGGCGCGCCCGCAAGGAGTCGAACCCTGAACCTCCAGAGCCGAAATCTGGCGCTCTATCCAGTTGAGCTACGAGCGCATAATGTATTAATATTACAATTTATGAAAAATATCATTAATTTAATTGTTGAAAAAAATTCAGATAAAAAAAGAGTTGATGTATTTATTATTAGTAAATGTAAACAACTCAGCAGAACAAGAATAAAAAATTTAATTTTAGATGATAAGCTCAAAATTAATGGAAAAATAAACCAATTAGTTTCAAAAAAAATAAATGTAGGTGATAAAATTTCTATAGAGATACCAGAGCCAAAGAAAACTTCTTTAAAACCTTATAACTTTAAATTGGATATAGTTTATCAAGACAGTGACTTAATCGTTATTAATAAACCAGCGGGGATATCAATGCACCCAGGGCCGGGCAATTATGATAATACGGTGATAAATGCATTAATGAGTTATGAAAAAATTAAACTATCAAACATAGGGGGTGAGTTGCGTCCAGGAATAATTCATCGAATAGATAAAGATACCTCAGGATTAGTAGTTATTGCAAAAAATAATTTTAGTCATGAAAATATTTCAAAGCAGTTCAGTGATCATTCAATTGATAGAATTTACAATGCATTAGTATGGGGGAAATTGAGACCACAATCAGGAATAATCGAAACATTAATAACTAGAAGTTCCAAAAATAGACAATTAATGAATGTAAGTTTTGCAAAAGGAAAAAAAGCAATAACAAATTATAAAACACTTAAAATTTTTGAGGGAAAAAATATTCCAACAATGAGTTTGATAGAATGCAAGCTTGAAACAGGTAGAACCCATCAAATTAGAGTTCACATGAACTACAAAGGAAATCAAATTGTTGGAGACAAAAAATATAAAAAAAAATATAAAAAACTAAAGAACGTAAATCATGAAATAGACACTTCAATTTTAAACTTAAATAGACAATTTTTGCACGCCAAAATATTAGGATTTATTCATCCGATATCTGGGAAAAAGCTTTTTTTTCAGTCAAATCTTCCAAATGAACTAAAAAAAATAATTAATGTCCTCGAAAAATCTAACTAATTTAATGTTGTAAAAAAAAAATTGTTAATTAAATAAACAATTAAATAATAATGAGTAATTCGAACACATATAATTTACCTATACTTTCAAATGAGGGGGGGTTAGCAGCATATCTTTCTCAAATCAAAAAGTTTCCAATGCTAGCTGCAGAAGAAGAGTATATGTTAGCAAAAAATTGGAAATCAACGGGTAATGTAAAATCTGCAGAAAAACTTGTTACTAGTCATCTAAGGTTAGTTGCTAAAATTGCAATGGGATACAGGGGATATGGTTTACCTTTAAATGAAATGATTTCCGAAGGTAATGTAGGTTTAATGCAAGCAGTAAAAAAATTTGAGCCAGAAAAAGGGTTTAGATTAGCTACATATGCAATGTGGTGGATTAAAGCATCAATACAAGAATATATTTTACGGTCTTGGAGTTTAGTAAAAATTGGAACAACGACTGCACAAAAAAAATTATTTTTCAATTTAAAAAAAATAAAAAATAAGATTGCACCTAATACTGAAGGTGACTTGCGTAATGAAGATGTAAAAAATATTGCAGAAAGTTTAGATGTTAGAGAGGATGAAGTTGTTTCAATGAATAGAAGATTAGCAGGGAAAGAATATTCTTTGAACACTCCAATCGGAGAAGATGGCGACGAATGGCAAGACTGGGTAATTGATCAAGGCATGGATCAAGAATTGAAAGTAGCACAACAAGAGGAAATGGAACAAAGAAAAGATCTTTTATCTGATTCAATTAAAATTTTAAACGATCGTGAAAAACAAATTTTATATTCGAGAAGATTGACTGATAATCCAAGTACATTAGAAGTATTAAGTAAAAAATTTAAAATTAGTAGAGAAAGAATTAGACAAATAGAAAATAAAGCTTTTGAAAAACTACAAAAACACATGTTAAATTCAGCAAAATCAAAAAACTTGTTGCCAGTTAATTAATTTTTAAAAGGATTTTCAATCAAAATTGTATCATTTCTCTCTGGGCTTGTGGATATAGTCGACACTTTGGCTTCTACAAACTTTTCGATGAAGTTTATGTAAATTTGAGCATTTTTAGGTAAATCAGAAAAAATTTTTATACCACATGTAGATGAATTCCAACCTTCAAAAATTTTATAAACTGGTTTAACTTTAAATTGTTGTTCAGAAGAAGCTGGTAAATAGTCAATTTTTTTACCATCTAAGTCATATCCTACACAAATATTTATTTCATCAAATTCATCAAGCACGTCTAATTTCGTTAAAGCTATTCCATTGATGCCAGAAGTTTTAATTGTTTGTCTAACAAGCACTCCATCAAACCAACCGCATCTTCTTTTTCTGCTAGTTACCGTTCCAAATTCTTTGCCCCTCTCTCCAAGTCTTTCTCCTAATTCATTTTTAAGCTCTGTGGGAAATGGACCTTCGCCAACTCTAGTAGTATAAGCTTTTGTTATTCCTAAAATATAGTTTATCGTACCAATGCCACAGCCTGAACCTGTTGCGGCCGAGGATGCTACAGTATTTGAGGAAGTCACAAAAGGATAAGTGCCATGATCGACGTCTAATAATATTCCTTGCGCTCCTTCAAATAATATTTTTTTTTTAGTTTTTTTTAATTCCTCAATTTTTTTCCATATTGGTTTACTATATTTTAATATCTTTGGAGCAATTTTTAAAAGGTCATTTTTTAATTTCTCTTTACTATATTCTTTCTTTCCCATTCCTTTCCTTAAATAATTATGATGCTCGAGAAGAGTTGATAATTTTGAATCTAGATTTTGCTCAGACAACAAATCAATTACTCTTATAGATCTACGTCCAACTTTATCCTCATAAGCTGGTCCAATACCTCTTCTAGTTGTTCCTATTTTTGCGTCTTTTGAGCTATCTTCTCTAAGCGCATCTAGCTCACTATGAACCGGTAAAATTAAAGTTGCAGAATCAGATAAAAATAAGTTTTCATCGTTTACATCTACTCCTTTGTTTTTTATTTCCTCTATTTCTTCAATTAAAGCCCATGGATCTACCACAACTCCATTTCCTATTATAGAAATTTTGTTTTTTCTTACAATTCCCGAAGGTAAAAGTCTTAATTTATAAGTATTGCCATCTATAACTAAAGTGTGTCCAGCGTTATGACCACCTTGGAATCTTATTACAACATCTGCTTCACTGGAGAGCCAGTCTACAATTTTACCTTTGCCTTCATCTCCCCATTGTGATCCAACTACTACGACATTTTTCATCTAAATATTTTCTTTATGTTAATTGAGTTAAGGTGATTAATTGGTCCATATCCTTTTCCATATTTTGGAGCATAAGTTATTGCTTGGTTTACATACTTAATTCCACTTTCACAAGATTTCTTTAATGATTTTCCACATGAATAATATGTGGCTATTGCTGAAGACAATGTACATCCTGTTCCATGAGTATGCTTTGTATTTATTTTTTTATTTTTAAATTCAAAGATACTATTTTTATTCACTAATACATCGTATGTAATTTTAGACTTTAGATGTCCTCCTTTTATTAAAACGTTCTTTGCCCCAAGTGTTAATAATTTTTTTCCAGCAATAATCATATCATCTTTCGAAATTATTTTTTGATTTACTAAAATCTCTGCCTCAGGAATATTTGGAGTAATTAATGATACTTTTTTTAATAATTTTTCTTTCAATATTTTAATTGAATTATTATCAATCAGCCTAGCTCCTCCTTTTGCAACCATTACTGGATCTAGTATAATTTTGTTAACATTTATTTTTGATACAGATTTAATAACTGCATTTATTATTTTAGCATTTCCTAACATTCCAATTTTAATTGCATCTGGTCTAATATCTTTCGAAGTAAATTCAATTTGTTTAGAAATTTCTGAAGGAGAAACTGAAAATATCGATAAAACTCCTGTAGTATTTTGAGAAGTAACTGCTGTGACAGCCGTCATAGCATATGATCCTAAAGAACTTACAGTTTTAATATCCGCCTGTATGCCGGCACCTCCAGAAGAATCTGAGCCAGCAATAATCAATACTTTTGAATTTATTCTCAATTTAATTTATAGATTTTTTGATTAAATCAATACATTTTCTCATTAACTTTTTGTTATTAGACTCGCACATTATTCTTATTTTAGGCTCTGTCCCAGATGGTCTTACCAAAATTCTACCATTGTCTATTAAAATTTTTTTTGCTTTTAAAATAGATTTTTTACATTTTTTTGAATGAATAATTGATTTATCCTTAACATTTATATTTACTAGTTCTTGAGGTGTTTGATTAAAATTATTAAATAATTCACTTGCTTTTTTTCCTTTTCTCATTGAGTAAAGAATTTCCAGCGCAACAAGTATGCCATCTCCGGTAGTCGCAAAATTCCCTAAAATAATGTGACCAGACTGCTCACCACCTAAATTACATTTATTATTTTTCATAGCTTCTTTAACATATCGGTCTCCAACATTTGCTCTAATAAATTTGATCTTTTTTTCTTTAAATAATTTTTCTAAACCATAATTCGACATTAATGTACCTACAACTCCACCTTTTAATATTTTTTTTTGTTTCCATCGCAAAGCAATCATAGCAATTATTTGATCTCCATCAATTATCTTTCCTTTTTCATCACATATAATTATTCTATCTGCATCTCCATCTAAAGAAATACCCAAATGGACTTTTTTTTTGACCGAGAAAGATTGAATTTTATTTGGAAATGTTGAACCACAATTTAAGTTTATATTCAAACCATTTGGAGAGGTTCCTACACAATAAACTTTAGCACCTAATGATTTTAATATATTTGGTCCAGATTTATAACCAGCTCCATTTGCACAATCGATTGCTATTTTAAGACCTTTTAATGAAAAATCTTTGGGAAAATTATTTTTTAAAATATTTATATAATTTTCATTCGCATCTTCTCGTCTTTTTACTCTTCCTAATACACCAGGATTAGTCAGATGTTTTGAAATTTTTGTATCAATCAATTTTTCTATTTTTTTCTCAATCTTATCTGACAATTTTAATCCATCTGGACCAAATAATTTAAGCCCATTATCATAAAAAGGATTGTGCGATGCTGTGATCATAATTCCCAAATTTGCATTCATTTTTTTTGTCAACATGGCCAGTCCATTGGTTGGCAAAGGTCCTAGGGTAAAAACATGCATGCCAGCTGAAGCTAACCCTGATACAAGAGCTGGTTCTAAAGTATATCCAGATAATCTTGTATCTTTAGCAATAATTGCTGTTTGTTTTTTTTTCTTTAAATTTCTAAAATATGTTCCTGCGGCTAGTCCAAATTTAAAAAACATATCACCATTAATTTTATTTTGGTTCACTGTTCCCCTGATGCCATCTGTACCGAAATATCTTTTGCTCATTTGTTAAAAATTAGTTTTTTAAATACTTTCATAGATTGTTTTATTTCATTTACATCATGTACTCTAAGAATTTGTACACCTTGTAATATTGCATACATACAAGAAGATGCTGTGCCTCCAATTCTATCTTTACTATCATTTTTACCTGATAATTCCTTAATAAATCTTTTTTTTGATAAACCTAACATTACTGGAAAGCCTAAAGAGTGAAAAATAGAAATTTGATTTAATATTGTAATATTATGTTTCAAATTTTTTCCAAATCCAATTCCAGGATCTAAAATTATATTATTATGATAAATTTGATTTGTTCTTATGTATTCCAATTTTTTTTCAAAAAAATCATATATATCTAAAATTACATTTTTATATTTAGGATTTTTTTGCATTGTCTTAGGTGTTCCTTGCATATGATGCAAAACAAATGGAATTTTTGATAGCTTTAATACTTTAATCATTTTACTATCATGACTTAAACCTGAGACATCATTAAGCAGATTTATTTTAAATGGTAATGATTTTTTAAGAATAAAACTTTTTCTAGTATCTAGTGAAATAACAATTTTATTTTTTTTTGCATATTTTAATTTTGATTTAATTCTTTTCCACTCAGTTGAGCTATCGACTGTATCTGAATTAGGTCTTGTTGACTCCCCGCCTATGTCAATCACATCCGCACCATCTTTGGAAAGTTTTTTTATTTGTTTATAAGCCGAAATAGATTTTAAATATTTTCCTCCATCAGAAAAACTGTCTGGAGTAGTATTTAGTATTGCCATTAATAATGGAAAATCTTTTAATTTTATTTTAGATAATTTTTTTTCTTTTGTAATTTTATTTAAATCATTTAACGCTTTTTTTTTTAATTTTAATGGAAGCTTGTTGATATCTTTAATATTAATTTTTTTTATTGATTTTCTGGTTAACAGCTCTAGTGAGTCGAATGAAATTAGCTTATTGCCATTTAAAGGTAGGCTAGCTTTTTTTTTTATTTTTTCTTTAGATATATTTCCATAATAAAAATTACACGCTCTTGTGTAATATTTTATCATTTGATTAATGAATTATTTTTGGCTTTAGTCCAATAGACCCTAGGGCTGAGTCTTTATTGTCTTCGTCGTTTTTTAGGTCTTGTTTATTTTCTGGATATTTATTTTTAATAATTAGATCTTCTATTTCGTCACCTGTTAGAGTTTCATAAGTAAGCAAAGCTTTTGCGAGTTTATGAAGATCTTCTAACTTTTCAGTAAGAATTTTTTTTGCTTTATCATAACCTTCGTCAATTAATTTTCTTACCTCAATATCAACTTTTCTTGTCATTTCCTCAGACATATTTTGTTGTCTTGCTACTGATCTACCCAGGAAAATTTCCTCTTCATTTTCCCCATATTCCATTGGACCTAGCTCTTCACTCATTCCATATTTTGTAACCATTGCCTTTGCTATTTTAGTTGCTTGATTTATGTCTGAACCTGATCCTCCTCCAGCTCCAGATGTAATATTATCTTTACCAAAGATTAATTCTTCAGCAACTCTGCCACCAAAACACATTGTTATCTTTGCTTTAAACTCTTTAATCGTATATTGATATTTATCTCTCTCAGGCAAATTCATAACCATTCCTAAAGCTCTACCTCTAGGAATTATAGTTGCTTTATGAATAGGATCAGAGTTTTCTAAATTAAATGATACAATAGCATGACCTCCTTCATGATAAGCGGTAAGTTTTTTCTCATCCTCGGTCATTACCATAGATCTTCTCTCTGCTCCCATCATTACTTTATCTTTTGCCTCTTCAAATTCTTGAAAAGTTACTATACGTTTATTTTTTCTAGCTGCCAGTAATGCGGCCTCGTTAACTAAGTTAGCAAGATCAGCGCCTGAAAAACCTGGAGTACCTCTTGCAACTGTTCTTAAATTCACATCAGGCGACATACTAATTTTTTTAGCATGAACTTTTAATATTTTTTCTCTTCCAATTATATCAGGGTTTGAAACAACTACCTGTCTATCAAATCTTCCAGGTCTCAAAAGTGCTGGATCAAGAACATCCGGTCTGTTAGTTGCAGCTATTATTATCACTCCTTCGTTTGTATCAAAACCATCCATTTCTACTAAAAGCTGATTTAAAGTTTGTTCTCGCTCATCGTTTCCACCACCAAGTCCTGCGCCTCTACTTCTTCCAACTGCATCAATCTCGTCAATAAATATAATACATGGAGCATGTTTTTTTCCTTGTTCGAACATATCTCTAACTCTAGATGCACCAACACCTACAAACATCTCTACGAAATCTGATCCGGATATTGTAAAAAAAGGAACATTTGCTTCTCCAGCAATTGCTCTAGCTAATAAAGTTTTACCTGTGCCAGGAGGTCCAACTAACAAGCAGCCTCTTGGAATTTTTCCTCCAAGTCTACTAAACTTTTTTGGATCTTTTAAAAATTCTACCACTTCCTCAACTTCTTCTTTGGCTTCTTCAATCCCAGCAACATCATTAAATGTAACTTTTCCCGTAAGCTCATTCATTAACTTTGCTTTCGATTTACCAAATCCCATCGCACCGCCTTTTCCTCCTTGCATTTGTCTCATGAAGAAAATCCAAACTGCAATTAATAAAAGCATTGGAAACCATGATAAGAGAATGCCAAAAAGCGAAGGCATCTTTTCTTCCAAAGGTGAAGCGGAAATACTTACTCCCCGCTCTGATAATTTTTCTATTAAATTAGGATCGTTAGGAACATATGTAGAAAACTTTTCACCGTTCGAAAAAACTCCATTTATATTATTACCTTGTATTTCTACTTGAACTACTCGACCATTTTCAACTTCAGATAAAAATTCTGAAAAAATAATATTATTTTTTTGGTTATATGGGCCTTGTGGATTTTTAAACATATTATATAGCCCTACAGTTAGTAAGACTATAATTGCCCACATAGCTAGATTTTTCAAATTCATAATAAATAATATAATACTAATTAAGAATTATTATAAATTAAACAAGTGTTAAATTGTGGCAAATTTAATGTTTTTTTGTTTTTTCTTTAGAAACAATCACAGAATTGTGTATTTTTTCAATAATTGTGCCCCCAAGCGTTACTTTAATATATTGTTTTTTTTTCAAATCTCTTATCAAAGTAATCATTTTTTTTCCTCTTGGAGGATATTCTCTTTGACTAATTTTTTTAACTAATTGCGATAAAGATCTAAAAATAACTTCCTCTGGCTTTATAAAAAATTCCGAATTAATTAAATACTTTTTTTTTGATAAATAAATAGCATTTTTATTTATATTATATTTAACTGTTTCATTTAAGACTACGTTGGTAGCGGCCAAGTTATTTATGGTAAGACTAAGTTTCTTGAAATCTAAACCTTCTTTTTTTAAATTTGATATTAATTTTCTGATCCTGACTCTCTGAAACCTGTCTAATTCATTTGATGGATCTTTAACGTAAAACTTGAATGCACTATTTGATACATGAATTAAATCTTGTTTAGTTAAGTTAAATAATGGCCTCACTACTTTAAATTTTTTATTTTTGAAATTAAACTGGTTTTCAATTTTAGCAAAAGATGACAAACCTTCTGTTCCAGATCCCCTAAGTAATCTGCTGAAAAAAGTTTCATACATGTCATCTTGGTGATGACCAGTAAGTATAACTCTAATATTTAATTTTTCACATTCTTTAAATAAAAGTTCATAACGCTTTTTTCTTGCCAAATTCTGTAAGTTAGAAGTAGGTTTTTTTCCTTTCCATTTTAAAATTTTTAAGTCTAATTTTTTTGATTTTAAAATATTTTTTACAGATATTGCCTCTTTGTGTGAATTATTTCTTAATCCATTATCTATTAAAAAAAAAGAAGGTTGTATTTTTGTTTTTTTTTTGAATTTATAACAGGAGAGTAAAAAGCATAATGCAAGACTGTCTGGTCCTCCGGATACTGATGCTGCAATTTTAACTGAATTATTAAGATTTTTAAGATTTATTTCAAAACTTTTATAGATTTCAAAAATCTTTTTATCGTTAAGAATTTTTTTAAAATTAAAATTTCTATAAATTATTTTTTTTGCACTCAAACTTTTTTTCTTCATATTTTGCTTTTTGAAAAATAGATTGGGATGCCTCTGGATATTCTTTTTCTAAACTTGTAATCATCATGCAGCCTTGGTCTTTTTCTCCAATTTGAACCAATGATACACCTAATTTTAATAAATTGTCTGGTGCTTTTTCACTCTTTGGGTATTTTTGATATCCTTCTAAATAAGCTGATGCAGCATCAACATATAACTGTCTAATTCTGAAAGTTTCTGCAAACCAATATTGAGCATTTCCAGCAAGTTTGTGACTTGAATTTGTCTGCACAAATTCTTTTAATGCTCTTTCGGCAGTATTATAATCACCAACTTTCAGAAAGCTTGTAGCAAATTCATATTGTTTTTCTGGCGATGCGTCAGGTAAAAGTTTTTCACTACTCTCAATATTTTCTGATAGTACTGTTGAAGTTGAGTCAATAGATTGTGTTTGTTGAGTTGTTGATGATGTAATCATATCTTTATAAGATATGCTTCCTAAAACTTGAGGTTCTGATGTTCCGGGTAATATTTTATCTTTCTCAGATATATTTTCTGTCAAGTTAGCAGCACCGGTGCTTACAATATTGCCCATAGTTTTTTCAACTTTCTCAAAACGCAATTGGTTATCTGATTGTAATTTTGTTAATCTATTTGAAAGTTTATCAAGTTTAAAACTAATTTCCTCAAATTTATTTGTTAGATCTCTGAATTGATTTTCAATTTCAGACAATTTTAATAAATGTCTTGTTAAGGCTTCTTCAGAACTATTATCACTTGCAAAAGAATTTTCCTCAGAGTTCGAGATTTTTTTTTGAAAAGAATCTGAATAAACCGCTCTTTCTAACGTTTTTATATCTTGCTGTAAGACTTCCAATATCTGTAAAACATTATGATTATCTGGGTGCACATTGTTAAAGCTTAAATTAAATACAAAAGTAAATAGGAATAGTTTTAATAAAAATTTTCTAGTCATCTTAATTATTAGTTTTTAGATACAATGATGGCAAAAAAAAGACCCACTACATTATTTTATTAATGTAATGGGTCTTTAAATTATAAATTTATCGTTTAATTTGCTTTAACTGTTACAGATCTTCTGTTCTTAGACCACGCTAAAGGATTTGATCCTGAGTCTACGGGTCTTTCTTTTCCATAACTGATAACTGAAATTCTATTTTCTGAAATACCATAAGTCATCAAATAGTCTTTGGCTGCATTAGCTCTACGTTCACCTAATGCTAAGTTATATTCTCTAGTTCCTCTTTCATCTGCATGACCTTCTAGAACAACGTTAATGTCAGAATTTTTTCTTAACCAAGCCGCCTGTTTTCTTAATGTATCTCTTGAAGCAGTGGTTAAAACTGACTCGTTTGTAGCGAAGAACACTCTGTCAGGAACTCCGTCCGCTAAATATTCAACTGTGTCTGTGCCAGTATAAACATCCCCTTGAATTTGTGAATCTATTTTCGCAACTTTTTGTTGTGTTGCTGCGCAAGCTGACAATAAAAGTGCAAAAAAAGATGCTAGAATTAAATTGTAAGTCGATTTTGTTAATATCATACCGCTCCTTAAATTCTTTTTTATTAAGTATTATTTTCACAACTAACTAAATCTTTCAAGTTAAGAAATCAACCTAAAATATAGGTATTTTTAAGATATTTGTTAATTATTAAGCAATGAAGACCAAGATGGGTCCGATGCATCGGTTTCTGTAATTACTTGTCTTTCATTATAGCCGGTAAGATCAATTGACCAGAGCGTAGCTGAAAAACCCTCACCTTCACTATTGGATTTTGTTTCTCTATAAAAGATTAGCACTCTACCATTTGGAGACCAAGAGGGTGCTTCTTGGTAATAATTCTCTGTTAGTAGTCTCTCTCCTTTTCCATCGGTTCTCATAACGCCTATATAAAATTTTCCTTTATGAAGTTTTGTAAAAGCAATCAGGTCTCCTCTTGGAGACCAAACCGGAGTTCCGTATAATCCATTTCCAAAAGTAACTCTTTTCACATTAGATCCATCACTTTTCATAACGTATATTTGTTGATAACCACTTCTGTCAGAATTAAATGTTATATATTTTCCATTCGGTGAATATGATGGCGATGTATCAATTGAAGGATGATTTGTTATTCTTTCAACAATTCTATTTTCTAAGTCCATTGTATAAATATCTGAGTTTCCATCTTTTGCAAAGCTCATAATTATTTTTTTCCCATCAGGAGAAAATCTTGGAGCAAATGTCATTCCAGCAAAGTCTCCTACTACTTCCTGTATTCCAGTTTCTATATCCAATAAATAAACTCTTGGAAGATTTTTAAAATAAGAAAGATATGTTATCATCTGATTAGTTGGGTTGAATCTTGGAGTTAATACTAATTCATTACCTAAGGTTAAATACTTTGTATTAAAACCATCTTGATCCATAATTGCTAATTTTTTTATTCTTTTAGTTTTTGGACCTTTTTCTGAAACATAAATTATTCTTGTATCAAAATATCCTTTTTCGCCAGTTAATCTCTCATAAATTTTATCAGAAATTATATGACCAATTCTTCTCCAATTATTTGGAACAGTAGTAAAAGCTAAAGCCAGCATTTCTCTAGCAGCTAACACATCCCATAATCTAAATTCTACTCTAACTTTGTCATCTTTAAACTCAACTTTTCCAGTAATTAAGGCTTGAGCTTTAATTAGAGACCAATCCTCAAATCTTGGTTTTAAATGAGCTACATCAGGTTTTTGTAAAAAAGCTTTTTTTTCTAACGGGTTAAATAAGCCGGTAGTTCTTAAATTGTTTTCAATAACTGAGGAGATTTTATCTCCAATATTATCAATTTTTATATCTTTTTTAAATTTATCGTTAGTTTCATTATCTGAATGCAATGCAGATACGGCAATTGGTAATGGATTTAAATTTCCTCTAGTAATATCTACTTCAATCAAAGCATGAACGTTTGATGTTAAAAATATTACTATTAATAATGATATTAATTTTATTTTGTACATTATCCCTCTAACATTTCTCTAGCATCAAAATTCAATTGTAAATCTTTCCACTTTTCATAGCCAGTTGTGGGTACTCTAAGAGGTTGGCAAATTTGAATAGCTCTTAATGCACTTTCAGCTAAAACCTTGTAAAATCCTTGTCCAGGCTTATTCATTCTTGCATGATCTAATATTTCAGATTTAATCACTGTACCATCTGGTTTAAGTTTCAATTTTATTCTTACTAATAGATTATCGTTATAAGGTAAACCTAAAGGTATGCTCCAGCAACCAAAAATTTGAGCCTTCAGAGCGTCCTCTTCGCTAAGAGTTAGACCTAATAATTTCATAGATTGATCCTGTGATTGAGTAATTTCATCTTTTTTTGCTGTTGTTTCTGCAAAATTTTCTTTTGATTTATCAATAAGTGCAGCAATGTTATTTGGGTCAAATAGCTCTTTTTTTTCAAATTCAGATACTTGTTTTGCTTTGTTATCGTCTAATATGGGATTCTGTTTTTCTGTCTCTATTTTTTTTATTTTTTCTATTTCTTGATCAGGAAGAGGAATTGTCTCTGATTTTTCTTTTTTAACTTTTTTTGGAGGTGCTTGGTCTGAAACAAGTTTTTCTTTTTTCTTCTTAACTTTTTCAATTATTTTTTTAGCTTTTGGTGCAAAAGGAATATTTGTCTTGTCTGTTATTTGAATTAATTCAACAGAAACTAAAGGGGGTATATCAATTGGTTTCTTTGCAACAAAAGGAAGGGTAACTAATGCAATTAATATTACCGATATATGAAAAAAAAAGGATAAAATTAAATTTTGAGGCATTTATTATCTGTCTTTATTAGGTTCAGAAATCAACGCAACTTTAGTAAACCCTGACCCAGATAACATTCCCATAATTTCAAGGACTCTTCCGTAATTTATTGCTTTATCACCTCTCACGTAAATCCTGGTATCTGTTCTATTTTTAGAAACAGCTAAAATTTTTGCTGTTAAACTATCGAACTCCACCTTTGCCTCTTGAATAAAAATTTCTCCTTTTGAATTTATTGTTAAAGTTAATGGCTCTTGTTCTTCTGGCAATGAGTCTGCTGAAGTTTCTGGAAGTTCAACCTGAACACCAACGGTTAAAAGTGGTGCTGTAACCATAAAAATTATTAAGAGAACTAACATGACATCAACAAATGGCGTCACGTTGATCTCGCTCATAGGTTCTCTAGATGATCGACCAAGTTTAAAAGACATTTTAAATTATTGCTAGAAATCTTTTAGAAAAATCCTCTAATTTATTATAATACTTCTTAGCATCGCTGTTAAATTTATTGTATGCTACTACAGCAGGAATTGCTGCAAGAAGTCCTAATGCTGTAGCAAATAATGCTTCGGCAATTCCTGGTGCAACAATGGCTAAACTTGTATTTCTTGAAATCGCAATAGATTGAAATGAATTCATTATTCCCCAGACAGTTCCGAACAATCCTATAAATGGGGCTGTTGACCCTACTGTGGCTAAAAAAGTAAAATTTTTTTCTATTACTGACATTTGCTTTTCAATATTAGTTACCATTATGTTTGTTAATCTATCACTTAAATTAGATTTAGATCTAGATTTTAAAACTGTTTGCATAGAGTCTTTGAAGACCATTGCCATTGGGTCATCCATTTCTGATGGTAGATTATTATAAAATGTTTCAGCTGATTTAGATTTCCAAAACTTTTCTTCAAATTCAATCGTTGATTGGTTTATTTTTTTAAAAAGTTTGAATTTTTCAAAAATTATTGCCCATGAATAAATTGAAGCAGCAATCAACATAATAATAACTATTTTTACAATTATGTCCGCTCTAATAAAAAGGTTAATTATTGAAAAGTCAGCGCTTGAAGTTAATCCAACTGCTTGCGTGGCTATATCTGCTTCCATGAAGCTTTTCTCACACTAAAATGTGTCATGAATATGTCTCTGAAATGTATGAAATTATTCAGATTTGTAAGTATTGTAATAATAACTTGCTATCAAAATAGCATCAGCTTTGTTTGAATCTTTTTTTCTCTTTAATTGGTTAGAAGTTTTTGGAAATATTTCAATTGCTCTTGATCGACTAGCATCCTTTGAAGTATTAATTAAATTAAAATATTTTTTCCATTTTGTGGGTCTAACAAAATGTATTGGGAGCTGCATTGCAGAACATATGCCTTTAATTATGCCAAATGACTGGCCAAAATTAAACATACTTGTTACACCCTGACCTGGCATTGCGGTTACATGCTCAACAACTACACATACTTTTTCATCATTTATTTCAGATAAACGCAATTTTATTTCATTACATAGCTGATTTCCGTTAACTTGTTTTTTATTCTTTTTCCCTTCTGACATTGATGGCATTTCAATTACATCAATTATTTTTCCATCTTCAAAAAAGCAGATTGCGCCCGATATTCCTGGATCTATTCCAATAATAAACATTTAGTTTTTAAATTTAACATTACTATATACATTTTGAACATCATCATAATCTTCAAGAGTTTCTAAAAAACTCAAAATATCATCTTTCTCATTATCATTGGCTTCAATAAATATTGTAGGTATCCATTCAATTCCTGTAGAAATAAAGGAGTCTATTTCATTTTCGAGCAATTTTTTAACTTTATATATTTCTTCTTTTTCACAATGGATTTTATGAATGCTGCCATCATATGAAATACAATCTTCAGCTCCAGCATTTAAAGCTAAATCAAGAACTTTTTCCTCAGAAATTAAGTTGTAGTCAATTTTAATAACACCGTTTTGTTTAAAATTATGAGAGGCAGACCCTAGGGTTCCCAAGCTTCCACCATTTTTTTGAAATAATGTTCTGATAGATGAAGTTGTTCTATTTTTATTATCTGTCAAAGTGTCTACAATTACAGCAATATTTTTCGGTCCAAAGCCTTCATATCTTATACTTTCAAAATTTGATTGATCCCCTGCTTCAGATTTATCTATAGCTCTATCAATATTATCTCTTGGCATATTTGCGGCTCTAGCAGATTGTATCGCCGCTCTAAGTCTAGGATTCATCTCTGGATTTTTGTCTCCTAGTTTTGCTGCAACAGTAATCTCTCTGGATAGTTTTGAAAATATTTTTGATCTTATATTATCAGCTTTTCCTTTTTTATGCTTGATACCAGCCCAATGAGAATGTCCTGCCATACCTTTAGATGTCTGTGTTTAATACACCCCCCGTTATAAAATTTTTTATATTTATAGCCAAACCAGTTTTTTTACTTACATCTACGATCACACCACATATAGAAGATTCTCCCTTTGATGGAAAATGTTTTTTTGACTCCCGTTTTAAAAATCTATTTATAGAGTTATCTTTATCCATACCAATAACAGAGTCATAATCACCACACATTCCAGCATCTGTCATGTAAGCTGTTCCTCCTTTTAATATTCTTGCATCATTTGTAGGAACATGCGTATGCGTACCAACTACTAATGAAGCTTTGCCATCTAAAAAGTGACCGACTGCCATTTTTTCACTGGTGGTTTCACCATGAACATCCACCACTAAACAATCATAATCTTTTTTTAATGACTTATTTTCTAAAAATTTTTTTACAGTTATAAATAAATCATCGTATTTTTTCATAAATATATTTCCCATTAAATTTAATACACCAATTTTTAAACCTTTTCTTGAATTCAAAACTGTAAATCCTTCCCCAGGTAAATTTTTATCCATATTTAAAGGCCTCAATAATCTTGATTGATTTTTTATAAATTCATAAGTTTCTTTTTGATCCCAGATATGGTTTCCAGTAGTTATTACATCAACACCGCAAGATAAAAACTCATCTAGAATATTTTGTGTTATTCCTACACCTTCATCAGCAGCGTTTTCGCCATTTACTATTGTAAAATCAATATTTTCTTTCTTAATTATTTTTTGAAGATTTGCTTTGATTGCAGTGCATCCTGTCTGACCTACCACATCACCTAAAAATAATATTCTCATAAGATAATTTTTTTTTCGGTAATTATACCATCAAGTTTTTTATCAAAATTATTAACTGGAAGTTTTTTAATTTTCTGAAAAGAAAAAGCAAGCCCAATTTTATCAATTTTCTTTAATTTTAAAATTTTTCTAAAATATCTATCATAAAAACCTCCGCCATATCCTAGCCTATTAAAATTATTGTCATATCCCACTAATGGAACAAAAATTAGATCTGGTATGACTTCTTTTGAAAGCTTGCAAGGTTCAGGAATTCCAAGTTTATTTATTTTTAATGGTTCATTAAATGAATGTCTGTAAAAATTCATTTTAAAATTTTTCTTAATTACAGGTAGTGCAATACTATAATTTTTTTTTTCGAAAAACTTTAATATACTCAAACAATCATATTCATAATTAATTGGAATATAGCCACCAACTAAATTTATATTCTTATATTTTTTTTTTATAAATTCAAAAATATAAGAAATATGGTTTTGATTTATATTAAAATAATTTTTTTTTCTTATATTTAATAGTTGTTTTCTTAAAATCTTTTTCAAAATTTTTCTAATTTCTTTTATGAAAAATTATTTTTGTTAATAAAATCTTCAATTTGACTAGATGCATCATTAATGATTTTTTCATATCCATTTGTTAAATTTTCTAATTCATTTTTAAATTGCTCTTGCTCCTTTTGTAATGAATTAATTTCTGAGTCCTTTTGATCTTTATAGTTATAAATCAAAGATTTAAGCTCTTTAAATTTTGTTTTTAATTTCTCTATTTCATCTTTTTTTTCCTCTATCTTTTTTTTTGTCTCAAAATACTCATCCATTAAAGTTATAGAAGTAATTAGTAGCAATTTGTTCTCACCCAAATTACCAAGTTTAGATTTAAGTAGATTAAATTTTTCACTTAAATGTTGAGATAATTCGTCAAGATGATCTTCCTGTCCATCTTCACAGGATAATAGAAAATCTTTTCCATTAAATTTTATATTTACATTTGCCATTTATCTATTTCGTCAATTAAATACTCTGTCTCTTGATTTAATTCATCAATTTTTTGATTAAATTCAATTTGTTTTTGTTGATCTTTTTTCTTATTATTTTCAAGTTCTTCGATTTTATTTTGAGCCTTTTTTAGCTCTTGAACTAAAGATTGATACTTTTCTTCTAGAATGTTTTTTTCAATTTCTAATTGATTTTTGTGAATCTTTAGCTCGTTTGTTTCTATTTGCCCTTTTGTTTGAATTTGTGAGGTATCAAAGTTATTCAGTTTTGCTAATAACTCATAAAGTTTTTTTTCTTTTTCCTGAAAAGTTTTCATATATATAACTATATTATTAAATTGTACTATCATAGTCTACATAGGTCTAAAGTTGAATAAAATTAATATAAAATTAGCTAACGCAATAAGATTGTTGTCTATTGATGCTATTCAAAAAGCAAATTCGGGACACCCTGGTATGCCCATGGGGATGGCAGATGTGGTTACAATTCTTTTCAAATATTTTTTAAGATTTAATCCAAAAAATCCCAACTGGCTAAACAGAGATAGGTTTGTATTATCCGCAGGACACGGATCAATGTTATTATATTCTTTGTTGTATCTAACTGGCTACAAAAGTATCTCTTTGGAAGATATTAAAAATTTTAGACAGCTTGACTCTATATGTGCAGGACATCCAGAGTATCATCCAAATACTGGAATTGAAACTACAACTGGACCTTTGGGCCAAGGCATATCTAATGCAATTGGGTTCGCTTTAGCTGAAGAAATTTTAAAAAAGAAAGTTGGAAAAAAAATAATTAATCATAAAACTTATGTTTTAGCTGGCGATGGTTGTTTGATGGAGGGAATTAGTCACGAAGCATTGAGTCTTGCCGGTCATTTAAAATTAAAAAATCTTATTTTATTATTTGATAACAATTCTATTTCTATAGATGGACCAACTAATTTAGCAGTATCAGATAATCACAAAAAAAGATTTAACAGTTATGGTTGGGATTTTTTAGAAATAAATGGCCATAATGAAAAAGAAATATTTAAAGCTTTAAAAAAAGCACAAACATCAAAAAAACCAATTGCTATCTCTTGTAAAACAACAATTGGATATGGATCTCCAAATAAAGGAGGTAAAGCATCTTCTCACGGAAGTCCATTGGGTGAAGAAGAAATTAAACTAGTTAGAAAAAAATTAAAATGGAAACATGAGCCTTTCATAATTCCAAAAATAATACTTAAAGATTGGAGAACTATCGGAAATAAAGCGTCAAAAAAAGCCGAGAGACATGAAAATAATTATCAAAAGCAATTATCTAAATTAGACTGGTTAGGAAGGAGCTTAGCAAATAATTCTAGTAATAACTTTCCGCCAAAAAATGATTTAATTAAGACATCAGTTTATTCAGCTATAGAAAAAACTAAAGTAGATTATTTAAAATCTTTAGAGCCAATGGCTACAAGAAAATGCTCTGAAAAATTTTTAGAAATTGTATCAAAATTACCAAACTTAATTGGTGGGTCTGCTGATCTTGCTGGATCAAATAATACAAAAACAAGAGATCATAAAATAATAAAACCTGGAAATTTTTCAGGAAATTATATTCATTACGGTGTAAGAGAGCATGCAATGTGTGGTGTGATGAATGGAATTTCGTTACACAGTGGTTTAATTCCTTATGGTGGAACTTTTTTAATATTTAGTGATTACTGTAAACCATCTATCAGACTTGCTGCAATGATGAAACAAAGAGTAATATACGTTTTTACTCATGACTCTATTGGTCTTGGAGAAGATGGACCAACACATCAACCGATTGAACAATTAACTAGCCTAAGATCAATTCCAAATTTAAATGTATTTAGACCTGCTGATATGATTGAAACTTTTGAATGTTGGCAAATAGCACTTGAAAATAAAAATACTCCAAGTGTAATTGCCCTAAGTAGGCAAAAAATTAATCCTGTTAGAAGAAAAAACAGTCCAGAAAACCTGTCCTTAGCCGGTGCTTATGAAATCTTAAGAACTAATGATAAAATAAAATTAACAATATTGTCATCTGGATCTGAAACAAGTTTAGCATGTGAAATTAGTCATAAATTGGCCACAGAACATATCTACTCAAAGGTTGTCTCAATGCCTTGTCACGAATTATTTGACCAACAAAAAGAAAATTATAAAAGAGAAATTTTAAATGAAACAGATTTAATTGTATCCGTTGAAGCCTCTGAAACAAATTTTTGGAAAAAATATACAGGACAAAATGGATTAAATTTTGGAATAGATATTTTTGGAAAAAGTGCACCTTATAAAGAAATATATGATTATTTTAATTTAAATGTAGAAAGTATAACTAATAAGATTAAAGAAAAATTATGAAAATAAAAATTGGAATTAATGGCATGGGTAGAATAGGACGAATGATTGTTCGATCTATCATAGAAAGAAATAATAAGAATATTGAAATTAAACATATAAATAATAGAACAAACTCTGAAGATTGCTCAAAACTTTTAAAATATGATTCTATCCATGGTAAATTTAACGCTGAAATTGGTTTTGATGAAAATCATTTAATAATTAACAAAAATAAGATTACTTTTGGTCAAGAAACAGATTTAAATAATATTAATTGGAAAAAATATGATGTTGATTATGTTTTCGAGTGCACTGGTAAATTTAACTCCAAAGAAAAACTATTACCTCATTTAAAAAATGGCGCCAAAAAAGTTATTGTTTCAGCTCCTTGTAAGAACGCAGACAAAACAATTGTATTTGGGGTTAATGAGACTGAAATAAAAAAAGATGATAATATAATCTCTGCTGCTTCATGTACTACCAACTGTCTTGCTCCTGTGGCTTACGTTTTAAATGAAAATTTTGAAATTGAAAAAGGTTTCATGACAACAATTCATGCTTTTACAAGCGATCAAAGAATTTTGGATAATTCACATAAAGATCCAAGAAGAGCTAGATCCGCAGGTCAATCAATAGTGCCAACTTCTACAGGGGCATCAAAAGCAATAGGGGAAATAATTCCCTCGCTAAAAGGCAAGCTGGAAGGAGTGGCAATGAGAGTGCCAACACCAAATGTATCTTTGGTTGAGTTAGTTTTTTGTACAAAAAAAGACTTAACTATTGAAAAAATTAATTCTGCATTTCAAAAGTTTAGTGAAAAACAAAAGAAAAAAGTTCTTGAAATAACTAATGAAAAACTTGTGTCAATTGATTTTAATCATAACCCAGCTTCATCAATTGTAGATGCATCCCTTACCAGTGTAATTGGAAAAAATATGGGTAAAATTTCTGCTTGGTATGATAATGAGTGGGGTTTTTCTAATAGAATGTGTGATATCGCAGAGTATTTAAATCAAATTTAATAATGAAAAATATAAAAGATCTTAAAGATCTAAATAATAAAAAAATATTGTTAAGATTAGATTTAAATGTGCCTTTAAAAGAAGGTAAAATTACAGATACAACTAGAATAGACAAAATACTCCCAACTTTAAATTTTCTAATTAGTAAAAATTCTAAAATTATAATTTTATCTCATATTGGAAGACCTAAAGGAAAAATAGTAGAAGAACTTTCGCTTAAACCAGTTTGTGAAGATTTACAAAATAAGATAAAAGAGGATATAATATTAATTTCAAAAGATCTTAAGCAAATTCAATCACGTGATCTATTTAAAAATTCTGATGAAAAAGTAATTATGTTAGAGAACCTAAGGTTCTATGAGGAAGAAGAAAAAAATTGTGAAGAATTTTCAAAACATTTGTCAACTTTCGCTGATTTATATGTAAACGATGCATTTTCCTGCTCTCACAGAGCGCATTCATCAGTGGATAAAATAACTAAATTTATACCATCTTATTCTGGATTACACCTAGATATGGAAATTAATGCTCTAAAAAAATTAACTTCAGAAATTAAGAAACCTATATCATTTATTATTGGAGGTTCAAAAATATCTACAAAAATTAATATTATTAAAAACTTAATACCTAAATTTAACAATATTATAATAGTAGGAGGAATGGCCAATAATATTCTTGAATACAAAGGACATAAAATTGGTAAATCCTTAAAGGAAGATAATGCTAAAAAGATTATTGATGAAATATTTCAATTATCAAATGCTCAGAATTGTAAAATCTATTATCCTGAAGATGTTGTAGTTGGTAAAGAGCTGGACGGTTCAGCTAAAATAAAAAATCTTAATGAAGTTTTAGACGATGATTTAATATTAGATATAGGACCCAGAACTATAAAATCAATAAATGAAATAATTGAAAATAGTCAAACAATACTTTGGAATGGGCCTGCTGGATTTTTTGAAAATTCTAATTTTGCAAAAGGAAGTTTTGAAATCGGAAAAAAAATTGCAGAAAAAAATAAATTAAATCAGATTTTTTCAGTTGCTGGTGGGGGCGAAACAATTGCCCTTTTAAACAGCATTGGTATTTTTAATAACTTTAATTTTGTTTCAACTGCTGGTGGAGCATTTTTAGAATATCTTGAAGGCAAAGAACTACCTGGTATAAAAGCGTTAAATTAAATGAGTGAACTTAATAAAATTGCAATTAAAATTTTATCAGATGGCAAAGGTATTCTTGCAGCTGATGAAAGCACAGGAACAATGTCAAAAAGACTTGAGGCTGTAAAAGTTCCATCAAATGAGGAGAGTAGACTTTTATTTAGAAAAACGCTTTTTTCATCTGAAAGTATGAAAAATTGTATTGGAGGAGTGATTCTATACGATGAAACAATCAAACAAAATAGTGGGTCAAAAAAAATTCCAGAATTAATAAACGAAAGTGGAACCGTTTCTGGAATAAAAGTAGACACAGGAGCGAAAATTTTAGCAGGTTCACCTGAAGAAAAAATTACTGAAGGCCTAGATGGATTAAGAGAAAGATTGAAAGAATACCATAAACTAGGAGCAAGATTTACAAAATGGAGAGGTGTATATAATATTTCTGAAAAATATCCAAGTAAGGTATCTATTTATTCAAATGCACATGCTCTAGCAAGATATGCAGCACTAGTTCAAGAAGCTGGCATGGTTCCAATTGTAGAACCAGAAGTATTAATGGATGGAAATCACTCAGCCATGATTTGTTTCAAGAAAACTTCTGAAGTAATAAAAAAATGCTTTGAAGAGTTAATAGTCCATAAAATTGATTTAACGGGAGTAATATTAAAACCAAATATGATTTTAGATGGATCTAAAGCTGAAAAAAGAATAAGCAATGATGAGGTTGCTGATTTAACTTTGAAATGTCTTAAAGAATCTGTACCACAAGAAGTTCCTGGAATAGCTTTTCTTTCTGGAGGACAAAGTGAAATAGAGGCTACAGAAAATCTAAACATAATAAATAAAAAAAATAATACTAATTTTATTATGACATATTCGTATGGAAGAGCGCTACAACAAAGTGCATTAAAACACTGGTCAAAAAATATTAAAGATACAATTGGCACTCAGAAAGTTTTCAATCATCGAGCAAACATGTGCTCACTTGCAGCCCGTGGAAAATGGTCCAAAGAACTTGAAACCCAGAGCTAAATTTATTTATTTAATATCTCCAAATAAAATTAATTCGAATTTTTTTAATAACCTAAAAAAAGTTTTAAAAACAAATAAAGTTAAGTATTTTCAGCTAAGATTAAAAAATACTCCTGAGAATAAAATTATAGATATTTCAAAAAAAATTAAAAAAATTTGCAAAACCTATAAAGTAAATTTTATAATTAACGACAATCCTCTAATAGCAAAAAAGGTTTCCGCTGACGGATGTCATTTGGGCCAGTCCGATATGCATATAAAAGAAGCAAGAAAAATAATAAAAAAAAAAATTATTGGAATAACTTGTCATAATTCTTTGAAAATGGCTGAAGATGCAATTAAAAATAAAGCAGATTACATTGCCATTGGAGCTTTTAATTACAGCAAAACTAAACGACTAAAATACAAGGCTTCTTTAAAAGATTTAAAAAAGTTTAGAGATATTTCAAATAAACCAATAGTAGCAATAGGAGGAATCAATCAAAATAATTATAAAAAACTTTTGTTGAATAAAGCTGACTTTTTAGCTATTTCAAGCTTCGTTTGGAAAAATAATAAATTAAAACCAAAAGAAGCTATAGAAAAAATAAAATGAAAATATCTGGTAACGAAGTAAAAACTGGAATGATAATAGAACACAATAATGATTTGTGGGAAGTTTTAAAAACTCAACATGTAAAACCCGGCAAGGGAGGTGCATTCAATCAAGTAGAAATGAAAAGTATTAACAAAGAAACAAAGCTTAATGAAAGATTTAGATCCAGTGATAGCGTTGAAAGAGCAATAGTAGAAGAAATAGATTACAATTTTTTATATGAAGACAAAGGAGAATATTATTTTATAAATAATAAAACATTTGAACAGATAAATTTAAAAAAAAAATTATTGGGAGAAAAATCAAAATTTCTAAGTGAAGGATTAGAAGTTAAAATAGAAGTTTACAATGATCTTCCTATTAAAATAGATCTTCCAAATCAAATAGAATGTAAAATTGAAACAACTGATGCAGCAATTAAAGGTCAAACTGCAGCCTCTTCTTATAAACCTGCTTTACTAGAAAACGGTGTTAACGTTCAGGTCCCTCCATTTATTGAAAGTGGAGATATTGTTATTGTGGATACAAGAACAATAGAATACGTTAAAAAAATTTAATATTAATGAAGTCCATATCTCCAAATTTGAATATTATGATTAAAGCATGTGAGAAAGCTTCAAAAATACTAATTCGTGATTTTGGCGAATTAGAAAACCTTCAAGTATCTAAAAAAGGACCCAAAGATTTTGTTACTAATGCTGACAAAAAAGTAGAGCAAGTTCTGATAAAAGAATTATCCAAAAAAAAATATTCAATCATTAGTGAGGAAGTGGGCACAATAATAAAAGAAAATAATAATAATTTTTGGATAATTGATCCGATTGATGGAACAATTAATTTTTTACATGGGATTCCACATTTTTGTATATCTCTAGCTTTTGTAAGTAATAATGAAATTATTTCTGGAGTTATTTTTGACCCTATAAAAAATGAAATGTTTTATGGAGAAAAAAATTCTGGAGCCTTTTTTAACAATCAAAGAATAAGAGTTTCAAAAAAAAATAATTTAGATGATTGTTTGTTTGCATCTAACTTGGCCGGAGTAAAAGATATTGATATTAATTTAAGAGTTAGCGGTAGTGCCGCTCTTGATTTGGCATATGTGGCTTCTGGAAGGTTGGATGGTTTCTTTCAAAGAAAACTTAATATATGGGATATTGCTGCAGGTGTTCTGATTCTGGCTGAAGCTGGTGGTAAAATAAGCCCTATAAATATAAAAAAAATTAAAAATCACTCAATTGTTGCTTCTTCAGAAATTATATATAAAGATTTAAGTAATTTACTCGCAAACTTTTAATTGTTTTATAGAAAAGTTTTGCTATAAGACCGCTATGAAAAAAAAAACTCATCCAGATTATCATCTTATTAAAGTGCAAATGACTGATGGTTCCCAATTTGAAACTAGATCTACGTGGGGAAAAGAAGGTGACATTCTAAAATTAGAGATTGATCCAAAGTCACATGCTGCTTGGACAGGTGGTAAACAAAAAATTCTAGATAAAGGACGAGTAAGTAAATTTAATAAGAAATTTCAGAATTTCAGGTCATCTAAGTAAGTAAATGTCTAACGCGCCATTAATGCCGGTTGCAACTGCTGTTTGGTTAGTTGAAAACACATCACTAACTTTTAAGCAAATAGCTGACTTTTGTAAAATGCATGAGATAGAAGTTCGAAGCATAGCAGATGGAGAAGTTGGAAAAGGAATTGTTGGTTACAATCCAATTATTTCAGGCCAGCTAACTAGAGAGGAAATTGATCTTTCAAGTAAAGATGAAAATAGACCGTTAAAAATTTCTGAAAATGAAGTGCAAATAACTTCGCAAAATAAAAAAGATGCTAAGAAGTATGTTCCTTTATCAAAAAGGCAAGACAAGCCTGATTCTGCTTTGTGGTTAATTAAAAATCACTCAAAATTAAAAGATTCACAAATTGCTAAATTGGTAGGAATTACAAGTGCATCTGTAAAAACTATAAGAAATAAAAGTTATTGGAATTATAACAATTTAAATCCTAAAGATCCTGTTGCTATGGGATTATTTTCACAAAAAGATCTTTTGGAATCTTTAGAAAAAGCAGACAGAAGGATAAAAAGAGAACAAAAATTAAAAAATAATTAAAAATTTTTTAAGAAGTAATAGACAAAATAATTATATGGTGTTAGTTAATCGTTTTTTTTGGAGGTGTTTATTAAAATAGAAGTTAAAGATAATAATGTTGAACAAGCATTAAGAGTTCTGAAAAGGAAACTCCAAAAGGATGGGTTTTATAAAATTATTAAATTAAAAAATACATACGAAAAACCTTCAGAGAGAAAAAAAAGAATTTTACAAGAAAATATAAAAAGAGTTAAAAAGCTAAAGAAGCTTAGAAATAGGATTTAATTACCGCGGGGTGGAGCAGCCTGGTAGCTCGCAAGGCTCATAACCTTGAGGTCGGCGGTTCAAATCCGTCCCCCGCAACCAATTTTTCTA
>Ga0187827_10001003_pt1 | contig 42633 bp, 41 predicted proteins | sample ETNtaG_39_FD_167969 | JGI IMG/M metagenome (GOLD analysis project Ga0187827, IMG submission 167969) | Marine microbial and viral communities from oxygen minimum zone, Eastern Pacific Ocean - ETNP2014_SV_150_PacBio MetaG (Illumina Assembly) | ecosystem: Environmental > Aquatic > Marine > Hypoxic...
CAGCAAGTGAATGTGGTTATTTAAAAAATGTTATTGATCCTATTGACCCAAGAGAAGCTAAAAAAATTTCCAAAGAAAAAATTGTTTATCTGTGTACAGGTAGTCAAGGGGAACCTATGGGAGCTATGATGAGAATAGCACACCATGTTCATCCTGACGTTTATATTGAGGAGGGAGACACGGTAATTTTTTCATCAAAGATAATTCCTGGCAATGAAAAAAAACTTTACAATCTGCATAATCAGTTAGTTAAAAACGGAATTGAAGTTGTTTCTGAAGAAAATGAATTTGTTCATGTTTCTGGTCACCCAAATCAAGGAGATTTAAAAGATATGTATAATTGGGTTAAACCTAAATCTATCATCCCGGTACATGGTGAGCATCGCCATATGATGAAGCATATAAATTTTGCAAAAGAAATGCAGATACCTTACCCAGTTCAAATAGAAAATGGTGATATAGTTCAAATTTATCCTGGCGAAGAACCTCATGTGGTCGATAAAGCTCCCGTTGGACGCATGTATGTGGATGGAAATATTAGCATTAGTGAGGATTCCCAGACAATGAAAGAGAGAAAAAATTTAGCAAACAATGGCTATTTAGAAGTTACGATTATTATCAATAATAAAGGCAAGGTTGTTAATAAACCAATTATTTCATTTAAAGGTTTGCCTATTGAAAGTCAAAATGATGATTTTATTTTTGATCTTGAAGACGTGGTAAAGAAAACAAGCAGAACATTTTCTTTAAATAATACCAAACAAGAAAATATCTTAATAGAAGAATTGAAAAAAAGTTGCAGAAAATTAGTCAAAGAAAAAACCGCCAAAAGACCTTATACAAATATTAATTTGGTTAGAGTTTAGCATTATGTTAAGTTGTTAGAACTTTAAAAAGTATTTTATTTACATGTATTTATCAAAATTATTTCTTCCAATACTTAAAGAAAATCCTGCTGAAGCAAAAATAAAATCCCACCAACTTATGCTTCGTGTAGGTATGATTAAACAATCCTCTTCAGGAATTTATTCTTGGCTACCACTAGGTTTAAGGATTATGAAAAAAATTGAAAATATTGTTAGAGAAGAACAAAACAATATTAGTGCACAAGAGTTACTCATGCCAACTATCCAATCTGCTGATATTTGGAAAGAAAGCGGCAGGTATGATGATTATGGTGAAGAAATGCTAAGAATTAAAGATCGTCAGAATAGAGAAATGCTTTATGGACCCACCAATGAAGAATTGATAACTGAAATATTTAGGACAAGCATAAAATCATACAAATCACTTCCTCAAAGTCTTTATCATATTCAATGGAAATTTAGAGATGAACTTAGACCAAGATTTGGAGTAATGAGATGCAGAGAATTTTTAATGAAGGATGCATACACTTTTGATTTAAATGACGAAGATGCTGTTAAATCTTATAACAAAATGTATTTTGCTTATCTTAAAACTTTTAAGCGAATGGGACTTACGGCTATTCCTATGGCAGCAGACACAGGTCCTATTGGAGGAAACTTATCTCATGAATTTGTTATCTTGGCGGAAACAGGAGAAAGTAAAATATACGCCGATAAAAGGATTTTTGAAATCGATACTAGAAATTTTAATTTAAGTGACCTATCACTTGAAAAAATGAGAAATGACTTTGATACATATTATGCGGTTACGGACGATAAATTTAACAAAGAGGACTTTGATAAGAAAGTGTTGAAAGAAAATCGATTAATAACAAAAGGCATAGAAGTTGGACACATTTTTTATTTTGGTGACAAATATTCAAAACCATTAAATGCTAGTGTAGATTTACAAGGAGGAAAAAAAATATCTGTCAAAATGGGATCATACGGAATTGGAGTATCAAGATTAGTTGCTGCCATAATAGAGGCAAAATTTAACAACAATATTATGAAATGGCCTCTATCAGTTTCACCTTATGAAGTTGCTATTATACCTATGATAAATAAAAATGATAACTCCAATCTAATAAAATCACACAAGATTTATAAAGAATTAATAAAACACAATATTGACGTATTACTAGATGATACAGATGAAAACATTTCAGCAAAAATAAAGAAATTCAATTTGATTGGTATTCCATATCAAATAATAATTGGTCAAAAATCAGAAGGTAATATTTTTGAATTTAAAGAAATAGATAAAGAATCCCAAAATTTAAGTATTGATAAAGTTGTTCAAAAATTAACTAAAGAGAAAAGTTCAATTTGATTTCTGAAATTGAAAAACTAGTCGCTTTTAGATATTTAAAACCAATAAGGAAAGAGGGTTTTTTAAAAATAATATCCATTTTTTCTTTTTTAGGAATCGCACTAGGCGTTGCGGTATTAATAATTGTAATGTCTGTAATGAATGGTTTTAGAACAGAATTAATAGATAAAATTTTAGGGTTTAATGCCCATATCATAGTCAAGCCCTTTGAAAAGAAAATTGAAAGTCAAAATCCGAATAAACTTAATTCACTGTCAAATATTATTGATAAAACGATGTTTTCTTTTAGTGGGGAGGGAATTTTAATCAATAAAGATGATACAAAGGGAATTTTAATTCGTGGTTATCTAAAAAACGATTTAAAAAAAATAAATTTGCTACAAAAAGGTATTTTTGAAGGTTCTTTGGAAAATTTTAATAAGAATACGATTTCTATTGGAAAAGGTTTGGCAATATCTTTGGATTTAAAAGTTGGTGATAAAATTACTTTGATGTCCTCGTCTGGCATCCAAACTATTATTGGCACTCTTCCAAAGCAGGAAAGTTTTACTATTTCGTCAATTTTTAATAGTGGATTTGCAGAATTTGATCAGAATGTTATTTTTATGCCAGTTGATGATCTCATTTCATTCTTTGAGGTATCTGATGATGATCTTTTTTTAGAGATCTATTTAAAAAAACCAGAACATGTTGACGAAGCTAAGAAAAAAATTCAAAATTTATTTTCTGACTGTTTTGTTTATTCTTGGGCAGACTTAAATAAATCTTTTTTTGGAGCTTTAAAAGTAGAAAGAAACGTGATGTTCATTATATTGTCCTTAATTATTATTGTAGCTGCATTTAATATAATATCTGGATTAACAATTTTGGTAAAAAATAAAACCAAAGAAATTGCAATTTTAAGAACACTTGGCGTTAGTTCAAAATCTATCTCTAAAATATTTTTTTTAGTAGGTTTTTCCATTGGTTTTTTTGCAACTTTTACCGGTGTATTATTAGGAATACTATTTTCTTACAATATTGAAAAAATTAGATCCTTACTTTCTAATTTATTTGATATCAGTCTATTTCCAGAGGAAATATATTTTTTAAGCAAAATGCCTTCACAAATAGATTTAAATTCAATATTAATTATTATCTTGTGTTCAGTAACAATAACTACTTTGGTATCAATATTTCCTTCTTACACAGCATCTAAACTAGATCCAATTAAAGCATTAAAATATGAATAATATTATTAAAACGGTTAATCTTTCTAAGAGCTTTTTTTTAAAAAAAAATCTTAACATTTTAAAAAAGATTAGCATTGAAATAAAAAAAGGAGAGCTTGTAGCTTTATTGGGGCCATCAGGATCAGGCAAATCCACGTTCCTTCATATGATTGCTTTACTTGACCAACCATCAGGTGGAGAAATTTATTTTGAAGGAAAAAAAACTTCCCTGATGAATGATGTTGAAAAAGATGAAATGAGAAGCAAAAAGATTTCTATTGTATATCAACAAAACAATTTATTGAACGATTTTACGTCTTTAGAGAATGTTGCTATTGCAATGATTTGTTCTGGAAAAAATAAAAAATTTGCAAAGAGCGCAGCAAAAGAAATCTTAAAAAAAGTTGGTTTATCTAAGAGGTTTGACCATTTTCCAAGCGACCTTTCAGTTGGTGAACAACAACGAGTAGCAATTGCGAGAGCTGTTATAAACAAGCCTCAACTTATTTTGGCTGATGAACCAACTGGAAGTTTGGATCAATCTACCTCAAAGGAGATATTTAATTTGTTTTTAAAATTTAAATCTCAAAATCGATCAATAATATATGCAACTCATAATAGAGAGTTAGCCGATAAAGCCGACTACAAGTTAAAGATAATTGATGGTAATATCAGGCGCTCAAATGAGTAATGCAAATAGAAATCAATTCACACACCTAAAGATCCATACCCAATACTCAATATGTGAAGGAGCAGTTAAAATTATTGATTTGAATAATTTTTGCAAAAAAAATAAAATTCGAGCAATAGGTTTAAGCGATAGTAAAAATTTGTGTGGTGCACTAGAGTTTGCAGAAAGTATTTCAAAAGCAGGAACACAACCTATTATTGGCAGCCAAATTAATTTTAAATTTAAAGATCATATAGGCATTTTATCAATCATTGCTAATAATTTTGAAGGTTATAAGAGTGTTATTAGTTTATCTTCAAAATCTTACTTAGAGAATAAAACTGAAGATGAACCGCACTGCTTAATTCAAGAATTGTTAAAAATAAAATATGGAGTAACAGTCCTCTCGGGAACTTTTGGTGGGTTAGTTGGAAACTTATTTTCAAAAAATTTACTGACAGAAATTGATGATCTCCTCAAATTAATAAAAAATGTATTTGGTGACAAGTTCTATTTAGAAGTTCAAAGACATAATGATGTTGGGGAAAAACTTTTCGAAGAATTTCTATTAAAAAAATCTAATGAATTGCAAATTCCTTTAATTGCTACTCATGAGGTTTTTTATTTGCATAAAGATATGCATGAAGCCCATGATGCTTTGATCTGCATAGGAGAAAAAACCTATGTAAATGAAGAAAAAAGAAAAAGATATTCAGATGAACATTATTTAAAAAGCTCTGAACAAATGATCGAAATCTTTTCTGATTTACCAGAAGCGCTGGAAAATAATTTTAATTTCCCTTCTAGATGTAGTTATAAACCTAAATCCTCATTGCCCGTACTTCCAAATATAAAGACAAATAAAGATATTGATATCGATCAAGAATTATTAAATTTAGCTTCAAAAGGATTAGAAGAAAAATTTAACGAATATGTTTTTCAACTGAATTTCGATCAAAAAAATAAAAAAAATCTAGAAATTTATAACAATCGGCTTCATCACGAATTTAATATTATAAAAGAAATGCGTTACTCAGGATATTTTTTGATTGTTTCCGATTACATCAAGTGGGCTAAAAATAACAATATACCAGTTGGACCAGGTAGAGGTTCTGGGGCAGGCTCACTTATTGCTTGGACTTTATCTATTACCGATATTGACCCAATAAAATTTAATTTAATTTTTGAAAGATTTTTGAATCCAGATAGAATTTCAATGCCTGACTTTGATATTGATTTTTGTGAAGAAAAAAGAGATTTAGTATTTTCTTATCTTAAAAGAAAGTACGGGAATGGAGTAGCGCATATAATTACTTTTGGTAAATTAAAAGCAAGAATGGCAGTTAGGGATATTGGGAGAGTTCTTGGTCTCCCTTATGGATTTGTTGACTCTATTAGCAAAATGGTTCCTTTTGAACCTTCAAGACCGCTAAGTTTGCAAGAATGTATAAATCGTGAACCCAGAATTCAAGATATGATTTCTAAAGATACTCGAGTGAAAAAATTAATGGATTTATCATTAAAGCTTGAAGGCTTAAATAGAAACATTGCAACCCATGCAGCTGGCGTTGTAATTGCAGAGGGAAGTTTGTCAGAGAGGGTTCCTCTTTATAAAGATTTTTCTTCAGATTTATTATTACCCGCAACTCAATTTGATATGTATTCGGCAGAAAAAGCTGGTTTAATAAAATTTGACTTGCTTGGATTAAAAACCTTAACGGTTATAAGCAAAACTCTGACACTTTTAAAAGAAAAAAATATCGATATTAATATGAACAAAATTAATTTTGAGGACAAAAAAGTTTTCAAACTACTATCGTCTGCTCATACAGTTGGATTGTTTCAACTTGAAAGCTCAGGAATGAGAGAAGCTTTAATACATATGAAGCCCAATAGATTGGAAGATATTATTGCTTTGGTAGCTCTTTATAGACCTGGTCCGATGAGCAATATATCCACTTACAATGATTGCAAGCACAAAAAAAAAGAACCCAATTATCTCCACCCAAAGCTAAAAGAAATTCTGGAGTCAACTTATGGAGTTATTATTTATCAAGAACAGGTAATGGAAATAGCTCAAGTTTTATCAGGTTTTAGTGCAGGTCAAGCTGATATTTTAAGAAGAGCAATGGGAAAAAAGAAACGTGCAGAACTAGAGAAACAAAAGCAAAATTTTATCTATGGTGCTATAAAAAATGGAATTCAAAAAGATGTAGCAGATTATATTTTTCAAAAAATAGAACCTTTCGCAGAGTATGGTTTTAATAAAAGCCATGCAGCTGGTTATGCGGTAATTGCCTATCAAACAGCTTACTTAAAAACATATTATGCCAAAGAATTTTTAGCAGCATCAATGTCTATGGAATTAGGTAACCATAATAAATTAAGCGAATTCTACGAGGAATTAAAAAGACTCAATATTGAAGTTCAACGTCCATGTATAAATAAATGCTTTGCAGAATTTAAATCTACTAACCAAAAATTTTATTATGCATTAGGAGCTATCAAAAATGTTGGTTTTGAAGCAATTAATCAAATTGTTAAAGAAAGAGAAGTTAACGGTGAATTTACATCTTTAGAGGACTTTATTAATAGAGTTGATCCAAAGAATATTAATAAACTACAACTCGAAGGACTGGTAAAAGCAGGCGCATTTGATTCTTTAGAAAATAAAAGAAAAGAATTTCATGATAATATTCCAAATATTATATTAGCTTCAAAATCTGCATTTGAGAATAAAATTAATAGCCAAATAAATTTATTTAATGAAAGTAATCAGACTAAAAAAAGTATGATTGAGAATAATATTAAAAAAGACTGGTCTTTTGAAGAAAGATTATCAAAAGAATTTGAAGCAATTGGATTCTTTATTTCAGACCATCCAATTAATGAATACAAAGAATTTTTTGATATTTATAAAATACAAAACTTTAATTCGTTTATAATCTCATCAATAAATGAAACTACTCTTGCTGCAACAATAATGAAAATTCAAGAAAAAAAAACTAGAGATGGTAATCCTTTTGCAATTATTAAATTTAGTGATTTGGGAGGCGTCTTCGAACTATTTCTTTTTTCAGAAATTTTGGAACAAAATAGAAATATTCTCAAGGAAGGAAAATCGTTTTTAATTACAGTTTTAAAAGATTTAAGTAATCAAAATAATCGATTTAAAAGAATCAATGTAAGAAAGTTAGTAAGTTTAAATGAAATTGCTGGTCAATCTATACCTAAAATTACATTCGAAATTGAAAAATTAGAGAATCTTAGAAATTTTTCAAATTTAATTTCTAAAGAAGGTAATACAAATGTTAAAATTATTATTAAAAATAATTCAAAAAATCTTATTTTTAAACTTTCTAAAAAAAGAAAAATAAATCCAAAGATATTAAAATCGTTAAAAAACGAGCCTTATTTGAAAAGAATAAATATATAATAAAAGTTGTAATTAATTTGATTAAATTGTAAAACACCCACAAAACGCACACAGTTGTTGGTCTTTTGGACCGCCGGTCCTTAAATGGTAGAACTGTGGTGGAATAACCGGGAAAATATATTGAATATACCTAATTTAACAATTCAGCAGTTATTAGAAGCGGGCGTGCACCTAGGTCACAAGACATTTAGATGGAATCCAAAAATGAAAAATTATATTTTTGGCAAAAGAAATTCAGTTCACATAATTGATTTAGTCCAAACTATCGAGTTAATTAAAGAAGCTCTCTCAAAAATTTCGAATATTATTGCGAATGGCGGTAAAATATTATTTGTTTCGACTAAAAAACAAGCTGCAGAGTCAATTGCTAATTTGGCTAAAGATACTTCACAACATTATGTAAATTTTAGATGGCTTGGGGGAATGTTAACTAATTGGAAAACAATCTCAAATTCAATAAAAAAACTAAAACAAATTAACGAAGCATTAGGAGGCGAGAATATAGGTTTTACAAAAAAAGAAATTATCAAGATGGGACTTAAAAGAGATAAACTCGAGAGGTCACTTGGAGGAATATTAGAAATGAAAGGTACTCCAGATTTAATATTTATTATTGATACAAATTACGAAAAGTTAGCTATTAAGGAGGCTGCTAAGCTAAATATACCTATAATTGCGGTAGTTGATACAAATTCCGATCCTACAGACATCGATTATCCAATACCAGGAAATGATGATGCACGAAGAGCAATAAATCTATACTGCGATTTATTAAAAGAAACTATTCAAAACGCACAAAAAGAAATTAAAGTTTTTAATATAGATAATGAAATCAAGGTTCCAGTCGAAGAAATTAAAATTGAGGAAAAAAAAGATAAAGCACGATTGATTGATAGGATGAAAAAAGAAGTTATAAGCACCATATCAAAAGAAAATAATCCAATAAAAAAATAATTTTTTCAATGTCATCTTCAACTCATTTAGATAAGGTCAAAAAACTTAGAGAACTTACTGGCGTAGGTTTTGGAGATTGCAATATTGCGATCAAAGAATGCGGTGGAGATATAGAAAAATCAATAAAATATTTGCGAATTAGAGGATTTTCTAAAGCTGGTAAAAAAATGGAACGAGTTGCAAATGATGGTTTAATTTGCGTTCATGAAAAAAATAATAAATTTTCAATAATAGAAATTAATTGCGAAACAGATTTTGCTGCAAAAAATTTAGAATTTATAAATTTTTCAGAAAATCTTTCCAAATTGTGCTTTGAAGTAAAAGGAGATTTAAATAATTTAAAAAAAAATAAAATGAAAGATGGAAATACCGTTGATGACAATGTAATTAATCTTATTTCCAAAATCGGAGAAAAAATTACGATCAGGAGGTGTAGTTTTTTTGATAATAGTAAATATATGAATTTTTCTTATCTACACGCGACATTAAAAAAAAATGTTGGAAAGCTCGGTGTGATTGTTTGTATAGAAGCTACAAAAATTAATCAAGAAATTAAAGATTTTGGTCACAAATTGGCAATGCATATAGCGGCATCAAATCCGTTGGCAATTGAAGTTAGTCAACTTGATAATAAAATATTGGAAAAAGAAAATGAGATAATTATTGAGGAGCTTAAAAATTCAGACAAAAGTGATAATATTATAGAAAAAATATCAAAGGGAAAGTTAGAAAAATTTAAACAAGAAAATACTTTAATTAATCAAATTTGGATTATGGATCCAAAAAAAAAAGTAAAAGATGTTATAGCTGAACTAAGTAAAGAAAATAGCATAACTATTAAAGATTTTGCTAGATATAAAGTTGGTGAATAAATAAGATTTACTCTTTAAAATATATATTTTTATTATGTTTGACAAAAACATTTACAAACAAAAAATGAGTAAAACCTTCGAAGCTTTTGCGAAGGATTTATCAGGCTTAAGAACGGGTAGAGCGAATGCCAGCATGCTGGATGTTATCAAAGTTGATGTTTATGGACAAAAAATACCAATAAATCAATTGGGTACAATTACTGTACCAGATCCACGAACATTAAATATTCAGGTATGGGATCAAAATAATGTGATGCTTATCGACTCTTCAATAAGAAAATCAGAAATGGGTTTAAATCCTCAAAATGATGGTCGGTTAATTAGAATTCCGATTCCAAATTTAAACGAAGAGAGAAGGAATGAATTAAAAAAAATAATTAAAAATATAGCAGAAAAAAGCAAAATATCAGTTAGAAATATAAGAAGAGAAGCTAATGATTTGTTAAAAATAATGCTTAAAGAAAAGAAAATCAGCGAAGATGAAAGCAATAAATTCGAAAAAGAAATTCAGAAAATTACAGATGAAGAAATAAAAAAAATTGATGAAAAAGAATCACAAAAAGAAAAAGAGATAATGACAGTATGAGTGTAACTAATCATGTTGCCATAATTATGGATGGCAATGGTAGATGGGCATTACAAAAAGGAAAATCAAGAAATTATGGACATCAATGTGGACTAAGAGCAATAGAAAAAATTGTTGATTATTCGATTAAAAAAAAAATTTCTTATTTAACATTATTTACGTTTTCAAGCGAAAATTGGAAAAGACCAAAAAAGGAAGTGAATTTCTTATTTAAATTATTAGAAAATTATTTCAAAAAAAATTTACTTAAAGTTATTAGAAATGGAATTAAAGTAAAAATTATTGGAAATAAGAGCAGGTTAGCAAGTAATTTAAGGAAAATAATAAAAATTTCGGAGAACAAAACTAGAGAAAATAAAAAAATTTCAGTTCAACTAGCTTTAAATTACGGGTCAAAACAAGAAATAATTAGTAGCATGAAAATTGTTAATAAAAAAAAACAAAAAATTACAATAAAAAATTTTGAAAAAAATCTTTATACTTTTGGCTTTCCCGACCCCGACATATTGATAAGAACTGGTGGCCAAAAAAGACTCAGTAATTTTTTGTTGTGGCAATTAGCTTATGCAGAGATTTTTTTTGTAAAAAAAATGTGGCCTGATTTTAATAATAATGATTTTCGAAAAATATTAAATAAATTTAAAAAAATTAAAAGAAATTTTGGAAATATTTAATGCCAGCTGAATTAAGAAAAAGAATAATAACATCAATTATTATGTTTTTAATTGCGATTTTTTGTATTTTGATACATGAATCTGTTTTTGTAGTCATGCTTATCGTTACTTTATTTGTATGTTTTAAGGAATGGAGAGATATTAATTATAAATATTTTAAGATGAAGCAGCATAATAATTGGAAATATTTTTTTGTTCAATTTGTTGGATTAGTTTATCTATTTTTTTTTTTAGGTACGTCTATAGCTTTAAGAGGTAGCAATTCTGAAAGCATATCTTTTTTTATTATTATTTTATGTATATGTATCTTTTCTGACATAGGTGGTTACGTTTTCGGAAAAGTTATAGGAGGTAGAAAATTAACTAAGATTAGTCCAAATAAAACGATCTCAGGAAGTTTAGGTTCTTTTATCTCTTCCATATTGCCAGTATTATTATTTAATTTACAAAATTATACTGGTGTTTTCTTTGAGATTTTATCAATAAATATAACGCTTTGTTTAATTGTTTCTTTAGTGTGTCAATTAGGAGATCTGTTGATTTCTTATTTTAAAAGGCTGAACAAAGTTAAGGATACTGGAACTATTTTGCCTGGTCATGGAGGATTACTAGATAGAATTGATGGGTTAATTTTTGCTATACCAGCAGTATATATTTTAAAAATTACGCAGATATTTTAGTATGAAAATTAATATTGCAATACTTGGTTCAACTGGTTCTATAGGTGAAAATATATTGGACATTGTCAGAAAAAATAAAAAAAATTTTAGTGTGATTTTATTAACAGCTAATAAAAATTATAAAAAATTAATTCAACAAGCCAAAGAATTTAAAGTAAAAAATATTCTAATTTACAATGATAAATGTTATGAATTATTAAAAGTAAAATTAAAGGATAGAAAAATAAATATTTTTTCAGGAAAGACTAAATTAAATAAAATCTTTAAAAAAAAAGTTGACTATAGTATATGTGGTATATCAGGATTGGACGGCCTTAAACCTACCTTAGATATAATAAAATTTACAAAAACTATAGCTAGCGCAAATAAAGAATCTATTATTTGCGGATGGTATTTAATTGATAAAAAGTTAAAAAAATATAATACTAAGTTTATTCCAATCGATTCTGAGCATTATTCAATATGGAATTTAACAAGAGAATACTCAAATAATGATATAGAAGAGATCATACTTACCGCATCTGGCGGTCCACTTCTAAATTTACCTATTAGAACTCAAAAAACAATAACTCCAGAAAAAACAGTTAAGCATCCAAAATGGAAAATGGGTAAAAAAATTTCAGTAGATTCTGCAAACTTGATGAATAAGGTTTTTGAAATAATGGAAGCTAGCAAAATGTTTAGTTTTGATTTAGAAAAATACAAAATATTTATTCATCCGCAGTCATATGCTCACACAATTGTAAAATTTAAAAACGGGCTAACAAAAATGTTACTACACGACACAGATATGAAAATACCAATTTTTAATTCCATTTATGATAAAAAAATAAAATATATAACTTCAAAAAAAATCAATTCAAAAACTTTAAATAACTTAAACTTTTATGAAGTTGACAAATTCAAGTTTCCATCGATAAAACTTTTAAAAAAAATATCTAAAAAAAATACTCTTTATGATACCGTAATAATAATTGCTAATGATGAATTGGTTAAACTTTTTTTGCTGAATAAAATATCTCTGAGGCAAATTGTGGAGAACTTAACAAAAATTATAAATTTAAAAGAGTATAAAAAATATTTCACAAAAAAACCTACCTCACTCAGTAAAATACTTAAAGTTAGCGAATTGGTTAGGTTGAAAACTAATGGTATAAGTGTATGATCTTTTGACCAATGAAAAAAGCTTTATTACAGTCATTATTTTTTTTTATTTTCATAACAACAGTATCTTACGCAGAAATTGTTAATAAAATTAAAGTTGTAGGTAATGTTAGAGTATCCACAGAAACTATTATTGTCTTTGGAGACATAAGGATAAATGAAGATTACAACGCTCAAAAAATAAATGAACTGTCTAGACAACTATATGATACCGATTTTTTTTCTTATTTAGAAATTAATTTAATCAATGGCCTCCTGGAGATTTCAGTCAAAGAAAATCCAATAATCCAAAGTTTAGTTTTCAATGGAATCAAAGCAAAAAAACATAAAGAAGCAATAAAAGAGGTTATCCAATTAAAAGAAAAAACTTCTTACGTAGAAAATAAGTTGATTCGAGATATTCAAAAAATTAAGACAGCTTTCAGAAATCAGGGATTTTATTTTATAGAAGTAGAGGCTTACGCGAAAGAAAATGTAAATAATTCAATAGATTTAATTTATCAGATTAATAGGGGAAAGCGCGCTAAGATAGGGAAAATTGTCTTTATAGGTGATAAAAAAGTTAAGGATAGCAAATTAAGAGGAATTATCACATCGGAAGAAAGTAAAGTATGGAAATTTATATCTTCAAAAAAATATTTAAATCAGGGAAGAATTGAATTAGATACTCGGCTTTTAGAAAACTTTTATAAAAGCAAAGGTTATTATCGGGTCAAAGTATTGACAACGAACGTATTATATGAGGATGGTGAAGGATTTCTATTGACTTATAATATTGACTCGGGAAAAAGATTCAGATTTGAGAATGTTTCTTTAAAAGTATCAGAAGGCCTTGATAAAAATTCTTTTATTGAAATTGCAAAAGATCTCCCTAAACTTAAAAACAAATATTATTCACCGAAAAAAATTATAAAAATTCTTGATGAAATTAATAAGTTATCTACGAAAAAAGATCTTCAGTTTATAAACTCTAAACTAATTGAAACTGTTAAAAATGACAAGATATTAGTAGCAATAAATATTTTTGAAGGAAAAAAATATTTTGTTGAAAGGATAAATATAATTGGAAATAATGTTACTGAAGACAATGTTATAAGAGGTGAATTAAAAGTTGATGAGGGTGATCCTTATAGTTTGTTACTATTGGATAAATCTATAAATAGAATCAAATCAAGAAATATATTTGGAAAGATTAATAAAAATATTTACGAAGGTTCTTCACCTGATCTTAAAATTATTAATATTGAAGTTGAAGAAAAAGCCACCGGTGAAATTTTTGCCGGAGCTGGAGTTGGTTCATCAGGAGGAACAGTAGGGGGTGGTGTTAAAGAAAACAATTTTTTAGGTAGAGGTGTTAAATTGGATGCCAATATACAATTTAGTGAAACGGCTATAAGAGGAAAGTTTTCTGTAGTTAATCAAAATTACAATTATTCGGACAACGAAATTAGATTTACAGCCGAAAGTACAAAAACAAGTAAAATGTCATCATTCGGTTACGATAGTAGCAAAACTGGCTTTTCTTTAGGTACCACATTCGAGCAATACGAAGATATTTTTATTTCTCCAGATCTGTCTACTTACTATGAAAGTTTATCAACAAACGATAATGCCTCTAATGCTCTCAAACAACAAGAAGGAACATACATTGATGCTGAATTAAGGTATTCAATAATTCAAGATAAAAGAGATCAGAGTTTTAAACCGACCGAAGGTTATAGAGCGTCATTTAACCAAAAGCTGCCCATATATGCAGAAGCTCCATCTTTTATAAATGGACTAGATTACTCGGCATATCATAGTTTCAGTGATAATTTAATAGGTTCCCTTAGATTTCATGGAAGAGTAATTAAATCACTTTCGAGTAGCGAAGATGTTAAACTTTCAGAAAGATTGTCGATACCTGGGAGATACTTAAGAGGATTTGAGGTCGGAAAAATAGGACCTGTGGATGCATCGGACTATATAGGCGGAAATTATGTAACAGCCCTAGCTTTTAATGCAGCTTTACCAAAATTGTTACCTAACCTCACAAATGCTGATGTTAGTTTATTTCTTGATACAGGTAATGTGTGGGGAATTGATTATGATGCAAACATTGACGATTCGAACAAATTAAGATCAGCATTTGGTGTTAGTGTAGATTGGTTTACGCCCCTAGGCCCCTTGAGTTTTTCTTTCTCAGAAGCTATAACTAGCGCAAGTACAGATAAACCAGAATCTTTTAGATTTAATATAGGGACGACATTTTAATGAAGCTGAAATATATTGTAAAAATATTTGTAATTACTTATTTGATTTTTGGAATTAATAATTCCTTTGCAGAAAATAAAATTGGTTATATCGATATGAATAAAATATTAAGCGAAAGTAAAGTGAGTATCTTCGTTGAAAAAGAATTAACAAAACTTCATGAAACAAAATTAGACAGTTTTAAAAAAACGGAAGAAAATTTAAAGAAGAAAGAAATAGACCTTATATCCAAAAGAAATATTTTGGCGAAAAATGAATTTGATTCGAAAGTTAAATTATTGAACGAAGATGCCCAAAAATATCAAGCTGAAAGAAGAAAATGGTTTGACGACATAGCTGTAAAAAGAAATACAGCTAGGGCAGAAGTGTTAAAATCTTTAGATCCAATTATAAGTAACCATTTTGAGAAAAACCAGTTTTCATTTATATTGTACAAAAGAAATATAGCTATTGCAAATAGCGAACTGGACATTACCGATGCAATTATAGATGAATTAAATAAAAAATTACCATCTATAAAATTAAATTAAGAGTGAATTGTAATTTTTTTTTTAAAAATAAGGGCCCCTTTTCTATAAAAAAAATAGTGGAAATATGTGAGGGTGAAGTGCGTCCCAAGCTAGATCCTAATATCAAAATATACAATATAATTGATTTATTTAGAGCTGAAGAAAATGACATTACCTTTTTTAATTCCGTGAAATTCAAAGAAAAATCTTTGAAATGTAAAGCCACCGCCTGTATTACGAATAAAAAATTTACAAAATATTTGCCAGAAAATTGTATAAAAATAATAGTTGATAATGTTTTATTATCTGCAGCCAAAGTATCAAAACTTTTCTATCCTGAATCCGTATTTGATTATCTTGATCAAACCCTTATCTCGTCAGAGCAAATTAAAGATAAATATATCGATGTAAAATTTGGAAAAAATGTACTAATAGGTGAAAATGTTCAAATTGGAAAAAATACTGCTATAGGAAATAATTCTGTTATTGAGCACGATGTAAAGATTGGAGAGAATTGTTCAATAGGATCTTTTGTTGTAATTAAAAATTCTGTTCTTGAAAATGAAGTACATATAAAAGATGGAGTTAAAATCGGTAGCAAAGGATTTGGTTTTATACCTGACAAATCCAAAAATTTTAGAATTCCTCATATTGGTAAAGTATTATTAATGAAAGGAGTAGAAATAGGTTCGGGAACTACAATTGACAGAGGATCAATTAGTGACACCATTTTAGGTGAAAATACTTTTGTAGATAACTTGGTTCAAATCGGGCATAATGTTAAGATTGGTAGGAACTGCATGATTGTTTCTCAAAGCGGAATTTCTGGAAGTACAATTATAGGAGATAATGTTGTAATTGGTGGACAAGCTGGAATTTCAGGTCATCTTAAAATTGGTAACAACGTAAAAATTGGTGGAAATAGCGGAGTTATTAAAGATATACCCGATAATAAAAAAGTAATGGGATATCCTTCTACAGATTTTAAAAAATTTGTTAAAAACTGGAGATTTAATGAGCAACAATAATGCTCTTAACAAAGAGCAAATAATAAATCTACTTCCTCATCGAGAACCAATGCTACTAATTGATGAATTGGTAGATATTGTGCCATATAAATCTGCTGTAGGTATTATAAATGTGAGAAAAGATTCTTTTTTTTTTCAAGGACATTTTCCGGGTCAACCAGTTATGCCAGGTGTTATGATTGTGGAGGCTTTTGGTCAAGCTGCGGCCGCACTCACAGCTTCTAGTCTAAATCCAAAAGAAGTTGAAAATAAATTAGTTTATTTAATGAGTGTTGATAAGGCACGTTTTAGAAAACCGATCATGCCAGATTGCAAGCTTTTTCTTGAAGTAGAGGCTATCAGATCACGCGGTAGAGTTTGGAAATATAAAGGAATGGCAAAAGTTAATGGAACAATAATGGCCGACGCAGAATGGGCAGCAACAATTATGAATAGAAGTTAGCAATGATTCACAAAACTAGCATAATTGATTCAAAATCCAAAATTTCAAAAAAAGTAAAAATTGGGCCATATACAGTGATTGGTCCAAATGTTGAAATAAATGATGAAGTTGAAATATCTTCTCACGTTAATATTGCAGGCCGTACAAAAATTGGAGCTGGAACAAAAATATTTCCCTTTGCAAGTATCGGTGCTTATCCACAAGATATTAAATATAAAGGTGAAGATACAAGGCTTGAGATAGGAAAAAATAATAAAATTAGAGAATATGTTACAATAAATCCTGGCACATCTGGAGGTGGAGGGTTAACTAAAATAGGTAACAATTGTTTGTTTATGATTTCATCTCACATCGCCCATGATTGCCGTATTGGTAACAATGTTATTATAGCGAATAACGTTCCCTTAGGAGGACATGTTACCATTGAAGATAATGTGGTTATAGGGGGGAACTCAGCAGTACAACAATTTACAAGAATTGGAAAATTGGCAATGATTGGAGGGATGACTGGGGTTTTGAACGATGTAATTCCATTCGGCTTATCAATTGGAAATAGAAATTATTTACAAGGATTAAATTTAATTGGATTAAGAAGAAACAATTATAACAATAAGGATATTTTAGGTCTTACAGAAGCATATAAAGAGATTTTTTTAACAAAAAACCTTAATGAAAATTTAGATAAATTAAATGGTGAATTTAAAGAAAATCCGCTTGTGAAAGAAGTAATTAATTTTATTACAAAAGATAAAAAAAGATCTATTTGCACACCATTTTCAAAAGAATAAGATGATCGGCTTGATATTTGGAGAAACAAATTTTCCAAATGAAATCTTAAGAAAAATAAAAAAAAAAAAATTAAAGTATTTAATTATTGATTTAACAAAGAGAAAAAAATTCAAAAAAGATAAACAATTTTATAGAGTTTCAATCGGTCAATTTGGTAAGATAATTAAAATACTTAAAGAAAGAAGATGCAAAAAAGTTTTGTTTGCTGGAAAGGTAACAAAGCCGAATTTTTCAAAACTTAAATTTGATTTAAAAGGAATTTATTATATTCCAAGAATTATCAAAAGTTCGAAACTAGGTGATGCGGCAATTTTAAGAGAAATAATTAAAATACTTAAACAGGAAAGAATAAGTACAATAAGTTCTTTAACCTATAATCCTGAACTTACACTTAAAAAAGGAACTTATTCTAAAGTCAAACCTAACAAAGAAGATAATCTTGATATTAAAAAAGCGTTATCAACGTTAAGTAAATTAGGTAAATATACTTTTAGCCAGGGAGTTATAGTTAGAAATAACAAAGTTGTTGCAATCGAAGGAAAGGACGGCACTGAAAGAATGTTAAAAAGAAGCAGAAGTAAAACACACAAACACAAAGGTGTTTTAGTCAAGTTTCCTAAGAAAAAACAAGATCTAAAAATTGATTTACCAACAGTTGGATTAAAGACCTTGGTTCAATGTAAAGCTGCTGGTCTTAAAGGAATAGTTTTAAAAGCAAAACAAAATGTTTTTTTGGAAAGAAGCAAATGCATCAATTTTGCCAATAAGAATAAAATGTTTATTACAGCAAAATGAAAAAAATATTTATTCTTACTGGTGAACCTTCAGGGGATAAATTGGCCTCAAAGGTTATAGCTAATCTTAAAAGTTCAAATCTTGATATAGAATATTTATCTGTAGGCGGTGAATATTTGAAAGCTTTAGAGATTAAATCTTTATATGATTTAAATGAAGTTACTTATCTTGGTTTTACTAAAGTTTTATTAAATATATTTAAAATTAAAAAAAAAATCAATGAAACAGTAAATAAAATAATAGAATTTAATCCTGATATTTTATTTAGTGTAGATAGTCCAGATTTTACCTTAAGAGTCGCTGAAAGAGTTAAAAAATTAAAATCAAACATTAAAACTATTCATTATGTAGCTCCACAGGTATGGGTTTGGAGGGAACATAGAGTTAAAAAACTAAAACATTTTTTAGACCATATTTTATTATTGTTTCCATTTGAGAAGCAATACTTTGATAAAGAAAATATCAGTTGCACCTTTGTTGGGCATCCACTTCTTGAAGATAATGAAAAAAATAAAATCGATATAAAAAATGTAATTAGCGAAGATAAAAAAATTATTTCTATTTTTTCTGGTAGTCGTACTTCGGAAATTAATGTTTTAACACCTATTTTATTTAAATTTATAAAAATGATGAAAGAAAAGTACAATGACATACATTTCATTTTTCATACAACAAATGAACATAGAGAGACACTAAAAAACCTAATATCTAAAGAGGATATTAAAAATTGTGATGTTATAAGTGATGAAAAAATAAAGTCTTATATTCTTAAAAAATCTATGTTTGCAGTAGCTAAGTCTGGAACGATTTCTCTAGAAATTTGTAATGCCAATGTTCCATCAATAATAATTTATAAAATTAATTTTATTAATTTTCTTATCGTTAAGATGTTGGTCAAAGTTAAATTTGCTAACATTATTAATATAGCTGCTGATAAAGAAATTATACCGGAGCTATTACAAGGAAAATGTAATGCTAAAAATGTATTTAATAAAGTTGATGAATTTTTAACTAATCCTGATCTTTCAACAAATCAAATTAATCAGTTTAAAGAAATAATTAAAGATTTTAAAACTGATAAATCTTCTGATCTAGCAAGCTCTGTTCTAATTAATAGCCTTTAATCTTTTTATGATATTATTCTTGTCAAGTGACAGAATGATATCATAAATTCCGGGTCCAAATTTAGAGCCAGTTAAAGCAATTCTTAAGGGTTGTCCTATTCCTTTAAAGTTTGTTTTATGTTTATTAATTAATTCTTTTATTATTTTCTCCAAATTCTCTTTGCTTAAATTTGATAAATATTCAAATTCTTTTAAAAAATCATTTAAGATTTTCTTAGATAAATTGTCTAAAAGTTTTATATCTTCTGGTAAGATATTAATTTGATCGTTAATTATGTATTGGACATTATTATATATATCACCCAATGTTTTGGCTTTGTTTTTAAGGAAATGAAGTGATTTTTTCAAAGTGTCATCAAATTTTTTATCAATCTTTTTTAAGTATATTTGGCAGTAATCTGTAAAGTTCGAATATAGCTTATCTTCACTCATATTTTTTATATATGTTTCATTCATCGATAAAATACGGTTCATATCTAGTTTTGATGGTGATTTTCCTATACCAGACAAACTAAAATGTTTAATGCTTTCATCTAAAGTAAATATTTCTTTATCTTTAAAAGACCAACCAAGTCTTAATAAATAATTTCTCAAAGCATCTGATAAAATTCCAATTTTTATATAATCATCTATTGTGGAAGCTTTGTCTCTTTTTGATAATTTTTTTCCTTCATTACTGTGAATTAAGGGTATATGAGCAAAATATGGCACTTTCCATTTCATAGCATCATAAATTTGTTTTTGTTTAAATGTATTAATTTTGTGATCATCTCCTCTAATAACGTGAGTAATATTCATTAAATGATCATCTACAGTAGCAGATAATTGATAAGTGGGAGAACCGTCTTGTCTAAGAATTATAAAATCCTCAATTGTTGAATTTGAAATATTAATTTCTCCTTGCACTAAATCTTTAATAATACTATTTCCACTTGTTTTGCTTTTAAATCTAATGACAGGATTTACGTTAATGGGAATTGATAAATTTTTTGGTTCTCTCCATTTTCTATTATATACAAAGGGGATTCCTTTTTTCTTGGCACTATTTTTTTGTTCATTAATCTCTTCTTCCGAACAATAGCATTTGTAAGCAAAGCTTTTTTTTAAAAGTTCCTCTGCAATTCTTTTATGTTCATTAATTTTTTCCGATTGAATATACTCTTTGTCATCATGTTCGATACCGATCCATTTTAATGATTGAATAATTTGACTTTTATATTCATCTTTTGATCTTTCTTTATCTGTATCTTCAATCCTTAGATAAAAAGAACCTTTTTGGTTTTTAGAGAACAGCCAGTTAAATAAAGCAGTTCTAATACCGCCAATATGTAGTGGCCCTGTGGGCGAAGGAGCAAATCTAGTTGCTACTTTTAACATTATATATTATTAGACAATTTTTTAGAAATTTCTATATAAAGATACTAAAACACCTTGAACTTTGACTCTATCAGGACCAAATATCTTGGTTTCGTAATTTTTGTTTGCACTTTCAAGTGCCACAGAATTACCTTTTCGTCTTATTCTTTTTAGCATTGCTTCATTGTCATCGATTAAAGCAACAATGATTTGTCCATTATCAGCTTGATTTGTTTTTTTAATTATAACAGTATCTCCTTCATTAATGCCAGCGTTAACCATCGAGTCTCCCTGAACTTTCAAACCAAAAAAATCTCCCTTTTTATGAAATTCCACTGGAAGAGCAACTTTGGAAACTTCGTTTTGAATAGCTTCAGCGGGAGTGCCAGCAGCAATATTACCCAGAACTGAAATTTCTTTGTTTTTTGATTTAGAATTGGCATTATCCAAACCACCCTTTATTACGCTTGGAGAAAAAGTGTTATAAATGTCATTAGCGCTAGCAGTTTCTGGTAATTTTAATACTTCCAAAGCTCTTGCTTTGTGAGGTAGTCTTTTTATAAATCCTCTTTCTTCGAGAGCACTGATTAATCTATGTATTCCCGATTTAGATTTTAAATTAAGAGAGTCTTTCATTTCATCGTAGGAAGGGGAAATTCCTGAGCTTCTTATTTTTTTATTTATGAAAATTAGTAAATTTCTTTGTTTTTTTGTTAACATAGAACAAATCCTGTACAAATATGTTCTATAAAAGTTCTCTTATAATTACAACCAGCTAAAAGTATTGATTTTATTGATTAATTTGTACAATTTTTTTAAGTAAAGATGTTTGCTCAATATTTTCTAATAATGATTCACCGATTAAGAAATTCATTATTCCGGTTTTATCTATAATTTCTTTAACATCTTTTTCTGTTTTAAAGCCGCTTTCAGAAACTATCGGGCAACTATGAGATGATAAGATTTTATATAATTGTAAAGTAGTTTTTATATCAGTTTTCAAATCTTTAAGATTCCTGTTATTAATTCCAATTATTGCCTTATCAAAATTGAGAGCTCTTTCCGCCTCATCGGGGGTATGTACTTCAACAATTGGTGTAAGATTTAATTCGTTTGCGGCTTGATATAAATCCATAGCTAATTTGTTATCAACTCCAGATAGTATAATCAATATTGCATCAGCACCAAAACTTTTTGCGAGAGGAACTTGATATGAATCTACAAAAAAATCTTTGCATAAAATTGGAATTTTAAATTTGTTTTTAACATCGGAGATATGCTGTAAATCACCCAAGAAAAATTTTTCTTCAGTTAAAATGGATAAGCAGGTTGCGCCATTTAGAATATAATTTTCAGCAATTGATATTGGGTTATATTGTTTAATTATCAAACCAGCAGATGGGCTTGCTTTTTTGATTTCAGCAATAACAGAAATTTTATTTTGTTTTATATTATCAGCAATTCTATTTTTAAAATTTATATAAGATTTGTTTTGTTTTATTAGCGAAGTAAGAAGATTATTAGTATATTTTTTTTTGACACTTAATAAGTCAATTTTTTTTTGATTAACAATTTTCTCTAGAATATTAGACATTTACAAATTAGTTATTTTATTTAAATGATCAAAAGCTTTTCCAGATAAAATATGTTTTCTTATTGAAGAATAAGCTTCTCCTATATATTCTGATTTACCCGATACAATTAAACCAGCTGCAGCATTTAAGGTTACCGCAACAGAAAAATCATTGTCAGTTCCTTTAAATATTTCTATTATTTTTTCTGAATTATATTCAGATTCTTTACCAACAATATTTTCAAAGTTATTTGTTTTAATTCCTAGTTCAGAAGGATCAATCGTAAATTCTTTAATTGAATTATTTTTTAACTGGACTACTTTTGTTTTACTGTAAGGCGAAATTTCATCTAAACCATCATCACTATTGACAATCCAAGCAAAATCTAACTTTAAACTTTGAAGTGCTTTAGCAAAAGTGGTTAATAAGTTTTTATCAAAAACACCTATAACTTGTTTTTTAACTTTTGCAGGATTACTTAGTGGTCCAATTAGATTGAATATTGTTCTTTTTCCAATTTTTTTTCTTATCGGTCCAACATATTTCATTGCAGAATGATAATTTGGGGCAAACATAAAACCAAAATTTGTTTTATTAATGCTTTCCTCTATTTGTTTAGGTTCTAGATTAATATTTATCTTTAGTTTTTCCAAAACATCAGCGGAACCACATTTAGATGATACTGCTTTATTTCCATGTTTTGCCACCTTTATTCCGTAGCTTGCAAGTAATAATGCCGAAGCTGTTGAAATATTTAGAGTATTTTTCCCATCACCGCCAGTGCCGCAAGTATCAATAACATTTCCTTCAACATTTACTGCTTTTGCTTTGTTTCTTAATACATAAACCCCACCGGCAATTTCATCCGGAGATTCACCTTTATTTGAAAGTAATATTAAAAAGTCATATATCTGATCCTCTTTAGCTTGACCAGACATTATAATTTCAAAAACCGATTTACTTTCTTCAAAATTTAGATTTTCTTTTTTTTTTAATTTTTCTAAAAATTTTTCCATTATACAACTTTATACTTTAAAAAATTTTTTAGAATTTTTAAACCTATTCTAGTTTTAATACTTTCAGGATGAAATTGTACGCCATGAACATTGTATTTTTTATGCATAATTCCCATAATTATTTTATTATTAGTTTCAGCCGTTATTATTAAATTTTTTCCTAGATTTTTTTTATTAACTATTAAACTATGATATCTGGTAGCTTCAAATGTTTTATTTAAACCCTTTAAAATACCTTTGTTCTTGTGTTTGATAACACTTAATTTTCCGTGCATTAATTTATTAGCTTGAATTATTTTTGATCCAAAAACTTGCGCAATTATCTGATGGCCAAGGCAAACTCCCAATATCGGAATTTTAGGGGAAAAATATTTAACAATTTTTGGGCAATATCCAGAATTTTTTGGGTATCCTGGACCAGGTGAAATAACAATTTTATCAAATTTCTTTTTTTTAATTTGGTCAATCGTTATTTTATTATTTCTATAAACTTCAACATTACATTTCAATATAGATAAATAATGATAAAGGTTATATGTAAAACTGTCATAATTATCTATTAATAATATTTTCATTCTAACTTGCTGCATTGATTAGTGCTTTAGCCTTATTAACAGTTTCTTGGTATTCTTTTTCGGGAACACTATCTGCTACTATTCCTGCCCCTGCTTGTATATAAAATTTATTTTTTTTTACTAATGCAGTTCTCAGAGCAATACATGTATCAAAATCACCATTAGAAGAAAAATATCCAATACCTCCAGCATAAATTTTTCTTTTTGTATTTTCTAATTCATCGATTATCTCCATCGCTCTAATTTTGGGTGCACCAGAAACTGTTCCTGCAGGGAAACCAGATAAAAGAGTATCAATTTTACTATTTTTTTTATTAAATGTTCCCTCTACGTTTGAAACAATGTGCATTACATGTGAATATTTTTCAATTTTGAAATATTCAGTGACTTTAACTGAATTTATTTTAGAAATTTTACCCACATCATTTCTTCCCAAATCTAATAACATTAAATGTTCTGCCAGCTCTTTTTTATCCCTTAACAAATCTTTTTTATAAAAGTAGTCCATTTTTCTATTTTTTCCTCTAGGTCTTGTTCCAGCTATAGGTCTTATTGTTACCTTGTTATTTCTCAATCTGACCAATATTTCCGGACTTGTACCGATAATTTGGAAATCATTAAAATTAAAAAAATACATAAATGGAGATGGATTAATTATTCGTAATTTTTTATAAATTTCTATTGGATTTTTATTTAATTTTGTTTCAAATCTTTGACTAAGGACAACTTGAAAAATATCGCCATTTTTTATGTATTTTTTAGCTTTTTGGACGATATTTTTAAAATATTTTTTACTAATATTACTTTTTACTTTTGATTTTTTTTGTTCATCGGGAAGATTTGATGGGTAATAATCATTTTTTATTGTTAAAAATTTTAGCCTTTCAATTTCAAGTTTTATGTCTAATAATTTCTTTTGATAATTTGTAATTTTTTCATCAGAATAACAATTAACTATATAATGTATATTTTTTTTAAAATTATCATGAATAATTAAAGATCTTGGTCTGATTAATCTTATATCTGGTAAATTCAAATCGTCTTTACAATTATTGGGAATTTTTTCTATATAGCGGATTATATCGTATGAAAAAAACCCTGAAAGTAAAGAGCAAAGAGGAGGTAAGTTTTTAGGGGACTTGAATTTAAATTCTTCAACCAATTTGTTCAAGTAAACATATGGATTTGTCTTAATCTTAACTTTTTTATTGCTTTTCAAATAAAAAATTTTATTTTTGTTAAATTCCCAAATTTTATCGGGATCTCCGCCAAAAATTGTATAACGACCTCTTATTTTCCCTTTTTCTACCGATTCAAAAACAAAGCTATTTTTTTCTTTTAAAAAATTATCAATCAAATTTTCAATAATAAATTTATTTTTAAACTTTTCAGAATGATAAATAATTTGATTATTTTTTTTTTTATGTTTTTTTTTAAAGTTTTTTAGATTCGTATTAATTATCATCTAAAGTAATTTTTTAATCTTTCTAGCGTCTTGTAATTTATTTCAACTTTGTATTTTTGATTGATGTAATGATCAAATGAAGAGAGTATGTTATTTTTTAAACCAATTATTGTTTTTTGGTAATATTTATCATATTCGTCTGAAGATTCATTTAAACTAGTTTTTTGTATTTCTTTAACCCAAACTAGGAAAGTTTTATTTTTTTCAACTTCATTTACTAATGTGAAATTTTTTCTACGAAGATCAAATATTTGCTTATTTGATTTTGTTGAAAAAAAATTATTATCTCTTATACCATTTATCGAAATATCTCTAACAACTGTCTGACTTGACTTTGCTAGTTTATTAAAATCCGATTCTAAAAATAAGCTTGAATTAATTTTTGTCATTAATTTCGCATTATATTCAAATATATCTCTGTCGATTAAACCTTTTATTATTTTTTCTTTGAATTTTTTAGAGACTATATTGGGAGTAGAATTTTTAATATCATCGATAATCACAAGTGCAAATTCGTTTTCATATTCTAATAAATTAATATCATTAACTTCTTTGAATTTTAATTCGAAAATTTTACTTACTAGCTCTCGGCTTATATTTTTTTGAAGAATACCATTTTCATTATTACCGTTCTTATTGATAGATTTTATTTCTATAACATTTAAATTATAATTTTTTATGATTTTTTCGTAGCTAGAACCATTTATTATTAAATTTTCTATTTCATCAATTTTTTCAAAAAAAAGCTCATTGAATTCATCCGAATCAATAAGCGATAATGGATTGATAGATGCAAATTTAACGGAAATAAAATCTTCTTTTAAATTATCTCGATTATCATCAATATATTTTTTTATACTTACTTCATCAAAATCTTGTTCCTTTTTGTAAAGTGAATTTAAACTTATTGTCTGAACAGTGAGTTTTTTATTTTCATAACCATAAATATTTTTTACTAAAAAACTTGGTGGGAAAATTCCTCCATTCATATAATTAAATAATAATTTATTTCTTACTTCATTTTGTAAATTTTTTTCATAAAGGACTGCACTAAAATTATTAGATAATAAGAATTTTTCATATTTGGTTCTTGAAAATTGATTTTTTTTATCAAAAAATTTTTCATCATTTATTATTATTTCAGATAAAATGTTATCTGAGAGAACCAATCCCAAGTTCTTTGAGTGCAAAGACAAAATACTTTTGTTAATTAAACCTGACAACAGCTCTTCAATAATTGAATTATCAATATTCTTTCTAATAATTTCTGGATTTATATCTAATGAATATATATATTCTTCGAAATCTTTTGTTGAAATGTTATGATTATTAATTTTTGCAACTGTGTTTTGAGTACCTCCCCTAAATACACCGCCCATTCCCCAAAAAATAAATGGAATAATAATAATAATGAGTAATATTTTTGCCCAAAAAGACTTTGTAAAATTTCTGATAGAATTAAGCATTATGAATATTAAAGTTATTTGATTTATAGATTACATGTCTATAAATTAAAACTAGATTCATGACGTACAAATACAAGTATTTTATTGCAAATTGGAAAATGTTTGGTGATTTATCATCATTTAAGATAATAAATTCAGTTAATAACTATATAGATAAAATAAAATCAAAAAAAAATAAATTTGTATTTTGTGTCCCAAGTACTTTGATCGCTCCTTTCTCTAAAAGATTAAAGAAAAGCAAAATCTTTATTGGTGCGCAAAATTGTCATTACCTAAATGAATACGGTCCCCATACAGGCTCAATAAATTCTAAAATGATTAAAACTGCTGGAGCGAAATATGTAATTATTGGTCACTCGGAAAATAGAATTGATGGAGATACGGATAATATAATTAGTAATAAGGTTAAATCTGCGATAAAGAACAATCTTATCGTTATTTTTTGTATTGGAGAGACTTTAAAGCAAAGAAAGCTAAAGTTAACTAATAAAATTTTATCTTTACAAATTGATAGGGGACTTAAATTAGTAAAAAACCTAAAAAAAATTATTATTTCATACGAACCCATTTGGTCTATTGGAACTGGAATAATTCCAACGCATAAAGAATCAACTGAAGCAATTTCTTTTATAAGAAATAAATTAAATAAAAAGTTTAAAAAAAAGCATTCTGTGAAAATAATTTATGGCGGATCAGTAAATGCAAAAAACATTAGGAAATTGATTGCTATTCAAGGTATAAGTGGTTTTTTGATAGGAGGAGCCTCACAATCAGGAAAAAAATTTATTGATATAATAAAAAATTGTTATATGTAAACCTCATGGAAAATATTCTTCTTACATTAAATATTATATTTGCAATTATTTTAATTATTCTGATATTATTCCAAAAATCCGAGGGAGGGGCTCTTGGAATTGGCGTTTCCCAAGATAGCTTCATGTTCTCAAGAACTGCAGGTAATTTTTTTACCAAAACAACCGCAATAATTGCTGCTTTATTTATAATTTGCAGTTTAAGTTTAACTATTATTGGTAGAAAAGATTTGCCTACCTCCACTTCAGTTATAGACAAGATAGAGGAAAAGGAAGACGATTCATTACCCAAAATTCCTAAAAACAATAATTAATACTTTAAAAATAAAAATTTATTGTTTATAGTGATCTTCCATGGCGCGATATATATTTGTCACGGGCGGCGTGGTCTCATCTCTTGGAAAAGGATTATCTTCAGCATCTTTAGCCGCGTTGTTACAGTTAAGAGGATTTAAAGTTAGAGTTAGAAAACTAGATCCATATTTAAATGTAGATCCGGGAACGATGAATCCATTTCAGCATGGAGAAGTTTTTGTAACAGACGATGGAACAGAAACTGATTTAGATATAGGTCATTACGAAAGATTTACAGGAATTTCTGCTACTAGATTTGACAATATTACAACAGGGGGAGTTTACAGCGATATAATAAAAAAAGAAAGAAAAGGAGATTATTTAGGTGGAACCGTCCAAGTGGTTCCACATGTAACTGACCTCATAAAAAAATTTATATCTTATGATATAATAAAAGAAGATTTTGTAATTTGTGAAATTGGTGGAACAGTTGGTGATATAGAAAGTTTACCTTTTCTAGAAGCAATTAGGCAATTTTCAAATGACATAGGCAAAAAGAACAGTTTGTTTGTTCATTTGACTCTAGTTCCGTACATGAAGGCTTCCGGGGAACTTAAAACAAAACCAACACAACATTCTGTTAAAGAACTAAGGAGCCTCGGTATTCAACCGGATATAATTATATGTAGATCGGAAAAGAAAATTCCTATGCTGGAAAGAAAAAAAATATCTTTATTTTGCAATGTTAGTATTGAAAATGTAATTGAAACTGTGGATGTTAAAACGATTTATGAAGCACCAATTAGTTTTCATAAAGAAAAATTTGACAATAGAGTTTTGTCTAGTTTTAATATTGTGAACGAAAAGCCCCCAAATCTTTCTAAATGGAAAAATATTACTTCAAAAGTTCTAAAATCAAAAAAAAATGTAAATATAGGAATCATAGGAAAATACGTAAATCTTAAAGATGCATACAAATCTCTAGATGAAGCATTAATTCACGGCGGAATATCAAACAATCTTAAAGTTAATCTTACAAGGATAGATTCAGAAAATTTAAAAATTCAAAACTTAAAGTCACTATTGAAAAATGTGTCAGGTATACTTATTCCCGGTGGTTTTGGTAAAAGAGGTAGTGAGGGCAAAATCGCTGCCATAAAATATGCAAGATTGAACAATATACCTTTCTTCGGAATATGTTTTGGTATGCAAATGGCAATAATTGAGGCAGCTAGAAATTTATTGAATATAAAAAATGCCTCAACTAGCGAATTTGGTAATAATTGTACCCCGGTTGTTGGTTTATTGGAGGAATGGCAGAAAGGAAAAAAAATATTTAAAGGAAGTGAAAAAAAATTGGGTGGGACGATGAGATTGGGTTTATACGATGCAATACTAAAAAATAACTCTTTGATATCCAAAATATATTCGTTGAAAAAAGTTAGAGAAAGACACAGACATAGATACGAAGTAAACATAAAATATAAAGATAAATTTGAGAAAAAGGGATTAATTTTTTCTGCTTTATCACCAGACGGTATGTTGCCTGAAATAATTGAACTAAAAAATCATCCATGGTTTATTGGTGTCCAGTTTCATCCTGAATTTAAATCAAGACCTTTCACACCACATCCTCTATTTTCGTCTTTTGTTAAAGCTGCAGAAATAAACAAAGAAAGAAATTAATGGAAAATAAACTGATTAAATGCGGAAAATTGAGCATCTCAAATTCTAGTCCATTTACATTGATAGCTGGACCTTGCCAATTAGAAAGTGAAAAACATGCAGTTGATGTTGCGAGCAAACTAAAAGAAATTACTCAAAAGTTTAATATAGGTTTGATTTACAAAACATCTTTTGACAAAGCCAATAGAACTAGTCTTAAAAGCAAAAGAGGAATTGGCCTTGAAAAATCTCTTCCAGTTTTTGATAAAATTAGAAAGGATTTAAGAATACCAATATTAACAGACGTTCACACTATAGATCAATGTGAAAGTGTCTCAAAACATACAGATGTTTTACAGATACCAGCCTTTTTATGTAGACAAACAGATTTATTGGTAGCAGCAGCTAAAACTGGAAAAATTATAAATGTTAAAAAAGGTCAGTTTTTAGCACCATGGGACATGGTAAATGTCATAAAAAAAATAGAAGATTCTGGTAATAAAAATATTTTGGTTACAGAGAGAGGTGCCAGTTTTGGTTATAACACTTTAGTCTCTGATATGAGATCGCTACCGATAATGGCAAAAAATGGTTATCCTGTTGTTTTTGATGCAACACATTCAGTTCAGCAACCTGGAGGCATGGGAGACAAAACTGGTGGTCAAAGAGAATTTGTAGAATATCTTGCACGAGCAGCTGTGGCCGTGGGTGTAGCCGCTATTTTTATTGAAACACATCCCGATCCAGATAACGCACCTTCAGATGGCCCAAATATGGTTCCTCTGTCAAAGATGGAAAATCTATTAAAACAATTAATGCAAATTGATCAGTTAATTAAGAATGGCAAAAATAACTAATATCAAAGGACGCCAGGTTTTTGATAGCAGAGGAAATCCAACTGTAGAAGCGGAAGTTTATTCAGATGATGGAAATTATTCCTCAGCAATTGTTCCTTCAGGAGCTTCCACTGGCAGACACGAGGCATTTGAACTAAGAGATAAAGAAAACAAAAACTATTTAGGAAAAAGCGTTTTATCTTCCGTTAATAATATAAATTCAACTATATCAAAAAAATTAAAAGATTTTAATATTTTTGATCAAGCAAAAATAGACGAAACTTTAATAGATTTGGACGGAACACAGCAAAAAAAAAAATTAGGTGCAAACTCAATTTTAGCAGTTTCTATTGCCACAAGTAAGTTGGCCGCAATTTCAAAAAAAATTCCATTATTTAAATATTTAGGAGGCGCCACTAGTAATAAAATTCCGTTGCCATTAATGAATGTAATAAATGGCGGGGCACATGCAAATAATTCTCTTAGAATTCAGGAGTTTATGATACGTCCAGAAAAACCTAAGACATTTTCAGAAGCAACTAGAATGTGTTTTTTGGTAATACAGAAATTAAAATCCCTAATAAATAATAAAAATCTATCGACAGCAGTGGGAGACGAAGGTGGTTTTGCTCCATCGCTAAATACAAATGAAAAAGCAATAGAGCTTATCATTGAGGCTATAGAAAAAGCTGGTTTTAGACCAGGCATTGATCTTTCAATATGCTTGGATATTGCTTCAAATGAGTTACACAAAGATGGAAAGTATTCTGTACAGTCCTTAAAATTTGAAAATGCAAAAAGTACAATTGATTACTATTTGAAATTAGTTGATAAATATCCAATTAAATCTATCGAAGATCCTTTTTCAGAAGATGATTGGACTTCTTGGGCAAGCTTTATGAGACTTCTAAAATTAAATAAAGCAAACACCCAAGTTGTTGGAGATGATCTTTTTGTTACTAATAAAAAAAGATTAAACAGGGGAATTAAAGAAGTAACGGCAAACGCTATACTTATCAAACCAAATCAAATAGGTACATTAACTGAAACTATAGAGGTTATTAATTTGGCTCATAAGAATGGTTTTAAAACTATAATCTCCCATAGGTCGGGTGACTCCGAAGATACATTCATTGCTGATTTGTCAGTGGCGACTAATTCATCTCAAATTAAAACTGGTTCATTAGCAAGATCTGAAAGAGTTGCAAAATATAATAGGCTATTGAGAATCGAAGAAGAACTTGGAAAACATGCAAAAATGGCTAATATTTAGTTAATGAGGATCGTAGAAATTTTAAAAAAAAATTATTTTCTTCTAATTAGTACTTTCTTCTTTATTTATATTACATTTAATTTATTGGATGGAGAACGTGGTTTATTTTCATATTTTGAAAAAAAAGAAATTCAAAATCAATTAATTCAGAAAAAAAATAATTTGATAGTAGAACTTAATAACGTTGAGAAAAAAATCATTCTTTTGTCTGATAATATAGACTTAGATTATTTGGAGATTCTGTATAGAGAAAAATTTTTTTATGGAAAACCAAATGAGAAAGTATACTTAAATCGATAAAATGCTGATTAGACACCCAGAAAAAATCAACAAACTATCTAATCCAATAAAAAAAAAACCTAAATGGATCAGGTCCAAAATATCAAATTCTCAGAATTTTTTTTTAACAAAAGGTATAATTAATAAAAATAATTTAAATACTGTTTGCCAGGAAGCAAACTGTCCAAATATTATGGAATGTTGGAGCAAAAAACACGCTACATTCATGATAATGGGTGATATCTGCACGAGGGCTTGTAGGTTTTGCGATGTTAAAACTGGAAAGCCCAAATCTTTAGACTCTTTAGAGCCAATTAAAATTGCACAAGCTATAAAAAAATTAAATTTAAAACATGTAGTAATTACTTCTGTTAATAGAGATGATTTGAACGATGGTGGTGCAGAGCATTTTTTAAAAGTAATAAAAGAAACTAGAAAACTTAATAAAAATACAACTATTGAAGTTTTAACTCCGGATTTTTTGAGAAAGGGTAATGCCTATAAAAAAGTTGTAGAAGTTAATCCAGATGTTTTTAATCATAATATAGAGACAGTTCCTAGTCTCTATCTAAAAGTTAGACCTGGCTCAAGATATTTTGCTTCTTTGGAATTATTAAAGTCTGCCAAAAAAATAAACAATAAAATATTTACTAAATCTGGGATTATGCTTGGACTTGGAGAAGAAAGAGATGAAATTTTGCAGGTAATGGATGATCTAATTAGTGCCGATGTTGATTTCTTAACAATGGGACAATATTTGCAACCTTCGGTTAAACACTATCCTCTAGCAAGATATGTTCAGCCAGAGGAATTTAAGGAACTAAAAACAATAGCAGAATCTAAGGGATTTTTAATAGTTGCTTCATCACCTCTTACCAGATCCTCATACCATGCGGATGAAGATTTCTCTAAAATGAAAAAATTGAGAGAAAAACAATCCCAATGCCATCAGCTACAATAACAAAAAAAATTCCCTGCACTAAAAAGAATTTAATCGCAATGGTACTTGATATTGAAAAATATCCAGAATTTGTACCTTGGTGTTTGGGTGGAAAGATTCATACTATGGTTGATAAGGGAAACGCGATAGAAATTATAGCTGACCTTAGCATTGGGAAAAGTTTTTTTAGTGAAACGTATAAAAGTTTTGTTGTTTACGATAAATCTGCTGACTCAATACATGTAACCAATATAGGAGGACCCTTAAAGCATTTAAAAAATGAATGGAATTTTAGGCAGACTGGCGATTCAAGCGAGATAGATTTCCATGTTGATTTTGAACTAAAAAATAAGATTTTAAATATTTTAATGATTAAAACTTTTGACATGGGATTAAAAAAAATAGCTGATGCGTTTGAAAAAAGAGCTAACGAGTTATTTAATAAAACTTAAAATAAGATCTAGAGATCTATCGACCGCGGCTTTTTGAATGTACAAACGACCTTTATTTTTAAATAAGTGTTTTTTAACTAATGTTTTGCTTCGTTTTTTAATACCGATATAAACTAAACCTGCAGGTTTTTTCATCGAACTCCCTTTGGGTTCCGCTATTCCTGTTATGGAAACCGATACCTCAGTCTTACTAATTTTACTTAAATTTTTTACCATAGATAGGCAAGTTTCATAACTAACAGCACCATACTTTCTTAGGATTTTTTTTGGAATTTTTAGAATATTATTTTTAGATTGATTAGAATATGCAACCAAGCCAAGGGCAAATACTTTAGAAGATCCACTAACGGAAGTAATAGCGGATGAAAGCAAACCCCCGGTACAAGATTCAGCAAAAGAAATTTTTAAATTTTTCTTACCTAATAATTTAACTACTTTTTGAGGCAACTTCATCATTTTAAAACCATGTATAGAATAAGAATTAACACAACATATAAACCTGCAAAAATATCATCAAAAATAACTCCAAAGCTGTTTTTAAATTTTTTATCAAAATAACTCACCGGGAAAGGCTTAACGATGTCAAAAAATCTAAAAAGTATAAACATTATTGCATAGAACACCAAAGCATCATCAAATAGTTTTGATGTGCCATGTGATATTTCATAAAGATATATTGGTATAGATTGACCAATTACTTCATCTATTACAACTTCTTTTGGATCTTTATTGCTAATTTCCTTTATATATGAACCAACAGCATATAAAGAATAAAAAAAAATAAAAAAAAGAAATATCAGAATAATATTTGAGGAAATGTTTAATATATGAAATGAAATAAATAATAATATAGATGTTATTATTGATGCAAAAGTTCCGGGGGCAAATTTAACATATCCGATCCCAAAAAAAGTAATAAAAAATAAGTTTATTTTATTGATCATATTTATTTACAGAAGTAATAACTTCAGATGCTATGGCCTTTCCTTTCCCAATTAAACCAAGTCTTTCAGTTGTCTTACCTTTAATATTTATTTCATTAGGATTTATTTCACATAGCTTGCTTATTTTTCGTATCATTTTTTTTGAATATTTTTTTATTTTGGGTTTTTGAGCAATAATATTTATATCGATGTTGTTAATTGAGAAGTTTTCAGATTTAATTAGTTCAATTACTTTTCCAAGCAGAATTGCAGATCTAATATTTTTGTATTTTTTATTTTTATCAGGAAATAATTTTCCAATATCACCTAATCTACATGCGCCAAGCAAACTATCGATAAGAGCGTGAAGAACTGGATCTGCATCAGAATGACCTTTCAATCCGAGAACAAAAGGTATTTTAATTCCTCCTAAATAAAGTTTTCTTCCTTTAACTAATCTATGAACATCAAATCCGATTCCAGAATAGTTTTTTCCTTTTGTTAAAGACTTAATTATATCCAGATCTTCTTTGTCAGTTATTTTTAAATTTCTTTTGCTACCATTTATGCTTACTACTTTTTCACCATCATCTATGAATAAAGCAGAGTCATCATCAACATAAGTATTTATATTTTTTTTATGTTTTTCATATATTTTTTTGAAAGTAAAACCTTGTGGAGTTTGAGTAAATCTTAAACTGTTGCGCTTAATATTTTTAAAAATTATTTTTTTTTCTACTCGTTTTGTTGCATCATTTATTTTTATTATAGGTACTACTGCATGATTTGTTCTAAGTTTTCTTATAATTTGATTTATAATTTTTTTAGAAGGAAAAGGTCTAGCGGAATCATGAATTAATACTTTTTTACAATTCATTTTTTTTATCTTTTTTAGTGCCCTAAATGTAGATTCCTGCCTGGTTTTACCTCCTGCAATTTTTAAGGTGTTTTTTGGATTTAATTTGTTTAGATGCTTTTTATGCTTTTTGTTATAAACAATTACAGTTTTTTTAATTGCACGAAAATCCTTGAATGAATTTAATGCATGTTCTAATAATTTTTTATTGTTAACTGTTATATAGGGCTTTGGTACACTAGATTTTAGTCTTTTGCTTTCACCAGCTGCTAGTAGTATTAGAAAAATGCTCATTATGTATTATATATCAATAATATTTAAATATTTTATTATTTTCAGATGCTAGATTTTATTAAAAAAAATAAATGGATCTTTGTTGTTTTTTCAATAAGTTTTTTATTAGGTATATTAACATTTTTTACATTTATTAATGAAAGTTTTATTGAATTAAATTATTTTAATTTTCAAACTCTGTTAGTTTTAGACTTAACATTGGTTTTAGTATTCTTTTTTTTAATTGTAAGGGAAATTTATAAGCTTTTCAAAGATAAAGAGAAAGAAGGAATAGGTTCAAAAGTAAATCTAAGATATATATCTTTTTTTTCTATATCTATTTTATTACCATCCATACTTATCGCAATATTTTCTCTAATTTTATTTTCTGTAGGGCTGCAGAAGTATTTTGATCAGAAAATTACCACGGCAGTAAATAATTCATACGATGTTGCAAAAAATTATGTAGATGAAACTAGAAACAATATTGAAGCCGATATTCTATTAGTTGCAATAGATATAAATAGAAATGCTAATTTTTTTCATGAGAATCCCGAAATTTTGAATGATGTATTGAGACACCAAAGATTAATCAGAAGATTAGATGAAATATATTTACTGGATGGTTCGGGAAAAATATTAATGTCTAATGTAAGAGATGTTACATTAGAGTTTGTCCCTCCGCTGAAAAAAGCTTTTGAATTATTAGTTTCAGATAATAGACCAATTAAAATTACTGATGCGATTACAAATAGATCATCTTCATTATTAAAACTTGAAAGTTTTATTGATACCTATTTGTATGTTGTAAAATTTTTAGATCCAAAGATTATTAACTATTTAAAAGAAACTAAACAGTCCATAAATTTTTATTATAGTGTACAAAACAAAAGATCAGGAATTAAAATAACATTTACATTAATTTATGTAATTGTTGTAACGTTGTTATTATTTTTATCAATTGCGATCAGTATAAAATTTGCATCAAGATTTTTTAAACCCATAGTTAATTTAATTAAGGCATCAGAAAGCATCAGTTCGGGGAATTTAAACGCAAAGGTTCCAATAATAGAAGCTGAAGAAGAAATTGATAAATTAAATAAAAACTTTAATTTGATGATAGATAGATTAAAAGGGCAACAAGATAAATTATTATTATCAGAAAGGCATGAAGCATGGGAGAATGTAGCTAGAAAATTAGCACATGAAATAAAAAATCCTTTAACCCCGATACAGTTATCTATTGATAGACTAAAAGAAAAATATTTAAGCAAAATTTCAAATGAAAACGATAAGAAAGATTTTGAAAATTATTTAAAAACAATCAATAGACAAATTAAAGACATAGAACATCTAGTTAATGAATTTTCGGACTTTGCAAGAATGCCAAAACCGATTTTAAAAAACATAGATATAAAAAAAATTGTTACCAGAGTTGTCGATTTACATTCTTTTTCGAATAGTAGTATTGATTTTAGTTTTTTATGTGAAAAAGAAAAAATATTAATAGCTGCTGATGAAGAACAATTAAATCGAGTCTTTATAAATTTAATAAAAAATTCTATTGAATCTATAATGGATAAATCAAAGAAAAATGGAGAATTTGCTTATAAAATTGATATAGAAATTAAGGAAATAAATAACTATATATACTGTACAATAGATGATAACGGCATAGGTTTTTCAAACGAAAATTTGGATAAAATCGTAAAACCATATTTTACCACAAAAGTTAAAGGCACAGGTTTGGGTTTGGCTATAGTAAATAAAATAATAAATGATCATGATGGAAAAATTAATTTTAAACCAAGGCATGATGGAGCAAGAGTAGAAATTATTTTACCAAAAAATGTCAGCTGAAATTTTAATCATTGATGATAATTCAGACATAAGGTTTCTTATTTCTGGTCTTTTGAAGGATCATGGCTTTTTTATCAGGCAAGCAGCAAATTACAATCAGGCTTTAACTGAAATTGATAAAAAATTACCAGACGTTGCGATTATTGATGTAAAACTTGACAAAGGAGATAATGATGGAATTGAGTTATTAACTCATATAAAAAAAAAAGATATCGATGTTCCTGTAATAATCATTTCTGGCCATGCTAATATCAAAATGGCGGTAGATTCATTAAAATCTGGTGCATTTGAATTTATACAAAAACCTTTTGACTCCCAAAGATTAATTAATTTTGTAAATAGGGCAGTTGAAAACTACGGTTTAAAAAAAGAAAATAAAAACCTTCAAAATAAATTATTCTATTCTTATGATCTAATAGGAAGAAGTCCTTTTATAATGAAATTAAAAGAACAAATAATAAAATTATCCTTAACAGAAAGTAGAATTTTTATTTTCGGACCACCAGGTTCAGGAAAAGAATTAGTTGCAAGAAAAATTCATAAGAATTCTAATCGTGCAAAAAAATCCTTAATTATCTTAAGCGGAGCATTATTGGATCCAGAAAAGTATGAAATTGAGCTTTTTGGTTCTGAAAATAACGATGGAACAATACTTTATGGTGCATTAGAAAAGGCGTCTAATGGTATACTTCTCATTGACGAGGTTTCGGAAATACCATTAAAAACACAAGCAAAAATTTTAAGAGTATTAACTGATCAAAAATTTAAGAGAGTAAACGGTAATCACGATATTAATGTTAATGTCAGAATCATATGCACTTCAAACAAAGATATAGGTAAAGAAATAGAGAATGGAAATTTTAGAGAAGACCTCTATCATAGATTAAACGTTGTTCCTATAAACCTAGAACCACTAAAGAATAGAACAGAAGATATTCCATTGCTAATAGATTATTTTTCTAAAATAATTCCATATTCATATGGAGTACCGAAGTTTGAAATTGATATTAACAATCCGTACTTATTTGAATATGATTGGCCAGGAAATGTTAGAGAACTAAGAAATTTAGTTGAAAGAATTGCAATATTATCGCCGAATGAAAAAAAAGAAAATATTAACATGATTATAAATGAATCTTTAAAAAAAGTTTCTATAAATAAAACTGACATATCTGAAAAAAATTTTTCTTTTCCTTTAAAGGAAGCTAGAGAAAATTTTGAAAAATCATATTTAACTTTACAGTTAAAAAAATTTAAGGGCAACATATCAAAAACTGCAGATTTTGTTGGCATGGAAAGATCCGCTTTACATAGAAAATTGAAAACTCTAGGAATCAAGGGAATAAATTAATGAATATTATTGTCTGTGGTGCTGGGAGGGTAGGATTTAGTATAGCTAAACAACTGTCAGCTCAAAGCCATTCAGTAACAATGATTGACCAATCAAGCGAAGATATTCAAAAGATTAGTGAGTCAATCGATGTTAAGGCTATTGTGGGAAGAGCTACATTTCCCTCTGTTCTTGAAAAAGCGGGAGCAAAAGAAGCTGATATGATTATTGCTGTTACAAAAAGTGATGAAGTTAATATGATAATTTGCCAGATAGCACATTCTATTTTTAACGTTACAAAAAAAATAGCAAGAATAAGATCACAAGATTATCTCGATCCAAAATATGGTAAACTTTACAGTAAAATAGAACTGCCGGTTGATGTAATTATTTCTCCTGAATTAGAGGTTGCAAAATCTTTGCAAAGAAAATTAGAGGCTCCAGGAGCATTAGACAATGTTCCTTTTGCTAAAGGTAAAATAAAAATGTTGGAGATTGCTATAGATGAAAAATGTCCTATAGCAAATATCCAGTTAAATAAATTGACAAAAACATTTCCAGATTTAGAGGCAAATATTTTAGGTGTAATAAGAGATGAAAAATTTTTAATACTCAGCAAAACAGATAAAATGAAATTAAATGATAAAGCTTATGTAGTAATCAATTCTTCTCAATTAAATAGAACCTTAGCAGCTTTTGGACATGAAGAAAAAATTGCGAAAAAGATTCTTATTGTAGGAGGTGGTAATATTGGCCTAAATTTAGCAAAAAATTTGGAAAAATCTTTGGAAGATTCAAGAATAAAAATTATAGAAAAAAATAAGGAAAGAGCAGAACAAATTGCGAGTGAACTTGAAAATTCAATAGTTATTAATGGTGATGGCCTAGATGAAGAGGTACTAAAGGAAGCTAACATAGAAGAAATAGAAACGGTCTTAGCTTTAACTAACGATGATGAAAATAATGTAATGTTATGTGTGTTATCTGAAAAATCTTCGCCAAACAAAAGAACAATTGCCCTGGTAAATAAATCAAATTACAGCTTATTACAGTCATCACTAAAAATTGATGATTTGGTCGATCCAAGAATGATGACAGTTTCAAACATACTAAAACACGTTCATAAAGGCACTATAGAAACTGTATACAGCTTACTAGATGGAGAGTATGAATTCATAGAAGCAGAAATTATAGAAAGCTCAGAATTAATTAATAAAAGTTTAAAAGAATCCAATCTTCCAAAGGACATTAGAATAGGGGCTATTTTAAGAAAAGACGATATTATTATTCCGAAATCAAACTTTATCTTTGAAAAAAAGGATTTGGTTGTTTTTTTAACTAAAAGAGATCAACTCAAAAAAGTTGAAAATTTATTTAGGGTTAGTTCTTTCTAATATATCTTTTAATTAACAAATGTTTAGATCAACATTTTTATATTTGGGAATATTTACTATATTCGTTTCAGTTTTTTCGTTATTTAATATTCTTTTTTGCTACTATTTTGACAATTTAATAAATATACAAGTATATTTTGGCTGTTTATTGGTATCTTTATTTCTTGGTATTATTTTTATTTTTTATAATAAAAAATTTCTTAACGTAAAAATAAATTTTTTTGAAAAATTATTTCTTGTTATCTCTGGTTTTTTTTATTTTCCATTATTAATTTCCATGCCTTATTATTTAAGTATTTACGATATAAGTTTTATAAATTCTTACTTTGAAGCAATATCAGGATTTACATCTACGGGATTTACAATTCTCGAAAATGTAAAAGAAATCGACGAACCTTTATTAATTTGGAGATCAGGTTCTCAATGGTTAGGAGGTTTATACTTTTTGTATTCTTTGTTTTTATTGTCAGAATCATCAAAAATTAAAATAAAAAATATTTATATTGATTATGAAGGAGTAAATTTATCTGAAATAAAAAATCAATATACAAAAGTTTTATTAATTTATTTCCTATTAACTGCACTGATTTTAATACTTTTAACTTATTCGGGTATTCGACTATTTGAAGGATTTAACTTATCTTTGACAATAATTTCTGCCGGTGGTTTTATTCCGACAAATCTATTAAGTGAAATTGTAAGATCAGAAAATCAAAAATTAATTTTATCTTTTTCTATGTTAATTCCTTTTTTTAATCTTTATTTAATCTATAATATAATTTCTGGTGCTAGATCATTAACAAATAACAAAGAAGATCTGTATCTTTTGATTTTGTTATTATTTACTTTAATTACTACCTATATATTTTTTAGCAATACATTTGGATTTAGTTCTATTTTATTTGCGGTATTAAGCAGTTTGTCAAATATAGGATTGGGTTTTGATAATCAATTTTCTAATTTATCATTTCTTTTTTTAATTTTGGTAATTATTGGTGGATCATCGTTTTCGACTTCATCAGGATTGAAATATATAAAATTATATACTTTGTTTAAATTTTCATTAAAAGAAATTTATTTGCTCGTAAAACCACTATATGTTTCGAGTAACACACTTTTCTTGTCCAAATATAAAATCAAAGACGAAGAGATCAATATCTATTTCTTATCTATTGTTTTTTTTATTTCTAGTTTATTTATATTATCAGGAATCCTGTCTTTAGAACAAATCAACTTCAAAGATTCATTAACATTATCTATTTTAACAATTACCAACACAGTTAATTCAAATAACTATAATCTTGGTGAGTTTTACTTTTTGGATATAAATATAATTTCAAAAATTTCCTTAATGTTGTTTATGGTTATAGGAAGGGTTGAATTATTAGGTTTTTTAATTTTGATAAAAAAATTTTTTTTTAAATAACTAACCTCTATACAAAGATATCCAAATTTTCATATATTGTTTATTTAAATTCTTGTTTTTGACACAAAAGACATTTATAGTTGTTTTTGATGTCAGAATTGAAGGATCTGAAAAAAAAACACAAAAAACTTGAAACCCTCACAAAAAAAGCTACAAAAAAGAGATTAAACGATCGTGCCTCTGATTCTTGGAAAGATTTAAGAGAATTAAAAAAGTTAAAATTAAGACTAAAAGATAGGATTAGCCATTTAAAACACTAGTTAAATTCAAGTTATCTTTTATGTGTGGGAGATATGTTGTTACTAATGCCGTTCACAAGACTAGAGAAATTGTAAAATCAGCTATTGCCGTTAAGGATGCCGATAATTTCAATGCTAGTCCACGACAAAAACTTCCAGTTATTAAATCCTACACTAATGGAAAAACAATTGAAAGTCTGCAATGGGGATTAACTTATTCTTGGGATAAAGAAAAAAAAATTAAACCAATAATCAATGCAAGACTTGAAACACTAAAAGAAAAAATATCTTTTAAAAATCTTATTAATAATAGATGTTTAGTTGTGGCTGATGGTTATTATGAATGGAAAAGAGAAAAAATAGGCAAACAACCATATTATTTTACTCGATTTGATAATAAAGCAATGTATTTTGCTGGTATCTATAAAAATCATCAATTCATAATTATAACTATGCAAGCAGATTCTAATGTAATCGATATTCACTATCGGCAACCTGTTATTATTAATGAGAAAGATTTAAACAATTATTTTAATCTAAAGAAAGAAGGAACAAGTTTTTTAGAATCCTATAAAACACCCGAAGTAAAATTTCACCCTGTAAACAAAGATGTAAATAATCCAATAAACAACACAAAAGAATTAATTGAAGAATTGAAATGAAAATAATTAGAAAACAATTGCTTATTTTTTTTGCTATATTTAATATTTTTGTAACTAATTCATTGGCGCATGAATATAAAATAGGTAATTTAAAAATTCTGCATCCTTATATTATAGAAACACCTCCTGGAGCCAAGATATCAGGGGGATACATGAAAATTGTAAATACAGGCAATCAAACTGATCATTTAAGTTTGGTAACAGTTGATTTTGCTAAATCTGCAGAAATCCATGAAATGAAA